>OCTV010000007.1_pt1 | contig 67536 bp, 64 predicted proteins | sample 1539101 | NCBI WGS metagenome assembly OCTV01 (sample SAMEA3991422, study PRJEB22521) | metagenome | biome: anthropogenic terrestrial biome; feature: sewage plant; material: sludge | place: Sweden | collected 2012-09-26 | reverse complement strand
AAAGATACAAATATCTCTTGGATTTTCGGCTCAAATTGAGCCGAAAAATACATTATTTCTATATAATTTGAGCTGAAAACTATATTTTTCCCCAAATTCACAAAACAAATGAGATAAAGATATTTTGATTTTGTAACCGCAGGCAAAAAAAGAACAGGCACCATTTCTAATAAAATATAAGAAGCCCACTGAAAAATCAGTGGGCTTCTCTAAAAATCTGCGGAGAGAGAGGGATTCGAACCCCCGGTACCTCTCGGTACGGCAGTTTTCAAGACTGCTGTAATCGACCGCTCTACCATCTCTCCTTCAATCAAGGTGATTGGCTTCGTGTTCAAAGCGAGTGCAAAGGTAAGGGGATTTTTTCTATTATGCAAATTTTTCTAGGATTTTTTGTTCAACAGATGCAAATTATTTAAATTTGTACTACCTTTGCACCATGATTTATCCAGCAAATTACGAAAACAAGATTGGTTTTGACGAAATTCGTGCATTACTCAAGGAACGCTGTCTCTGTACTTTAGGCAAGGAGATGGTGGATAATATGGCCTTTTCAAGTGATCCGGATGAGATCAATGAATGGTTCGAACAGGTAAGGGAGTTTCGACGACTGCAAGAGGAGGCTGACGACTTTCCGCTGCAATATTTCTTTGATGTGAGGGCTTCGGTGGCTAGAATAAGACTCGAGGGTACTCATCTGGAAGAGAATGAACTGTTCGACCTGCGGCGATCGCTCGACACAATCTGCAATATCGTGAACTACCTGAACCGCTCCGATGACGGGGAGACAAATGAGGAAGGTGAAACGGAGCGTATTTATCCGTATCCTGCCCTGCACAAACTGGCTGCCGATGTGCTTACATTCCCACAACTGGTGATGCGCATTGACCAGATATTGGATAAATTCGGGAAAATAAAGGATAACGCTTCACCTGAACTAGCTACCATCAGAAGGGAACTGGCCAAGACGGAGGGCGGTATCTCGCGTACCTTATATAGTATACTGCGTTCGGCTCAAAGTGAGGGACTTGTGGAAAAGGATGTCACCCCTACTCTTCGTGACGGCAGACTGGTGATTCCAGTCGCCCCAGGACTGAAACGCAAGATAAAAGGCATCGTGCATGATGAGTCGGCATCGGGAAAGACTGTTTTCATAGAACCGACAGAAGTGGTGGAAGCCAATAACAAAATCAGGGAACTGGAAAATGACGAACGACGTGAGATAATACGGATTCTTACCGATTTCGCAAAGCTGGTAAGACCGTATGTGCCACAGATACTTGACTCGTATAAGTTACTGGCTACCATCGATTTAATCAGGGCAAAAGCTGAATTGGCCAAGAAGACGAAAGCGCTGGAACCGAAGGTAGAACGTTTTCCGCATATCGACTGGATCTGTGCTATACATCCACTGCTCCAATTATCACTGGAAAAACAGGGAAAGAAAGTGGTTCCTCTGGATATCATGCTGACAAAAGAAAAACGTATCCTTATTATATCCGGACCTAACGCCGGCGGTAAATCGGTTTGTCTGAAAACAGTTGGGCTACTGCAATATATGCTCCAGTGCGGACTGTCTATCCCTATCGGTGAGCGGTCCAAAACGGGCGTGTTCCAGAATATCATGATCGATATCGGTGACGAACAGAGTATAGAGAACGATCTCAGTACATATTCGAGTCATCTGATGAACATGAAAAACATGATGAAGCAGTCGAACGACAAGACACTTCTTCTTATAGACGAGTTCGGAACGGGTACAGAACCTCAGATAGGCGGTGCCATTGCGGAATCGGTACTGAAACAGTTTTGCAAGCGGCAGGCGTATGGTGTGATAACCACCCACTATCAGAATCTGAAGCATTTCGCCGAAGACCACGAAGGTGTGGTAAACGGTGCCATGCTCTACGACAGACATGAGATGCAGGCGCTGTTCCAATTGCAGATAGGCAACCCGGGCAGTTCGTTTGCCATCGAAATAGCCAGAAAGACCGGTATACCCGAAGAGGTGATCAACGATGCCAGTGAGATAGTGGGCAGTGACTATATTCAGAGTGACAAATACCTGCAGGATATTGTACGCGACAAACGCTACTGGGAAGGCAAACGCCAGACGATACACCAGCGAGAGAAGGCGATGGAACAGACGATTGCCAAATATGAAAAGGAAATAGAGGAACTGCAACAGAGCAAGAAGGATATCCTGAAAAAGGCGAAGGCGCAAGCCGAGGACTTACTGGCGGAAAGCAACAAGAAGATAGAAAACGCTATCCGTGATATCCGTGAATCGCAGGCGGAGAAAGAAGAGACCAAGAAAATACGCGAGGAACTCAATTCGTTCAGGGACGAAGTCAAGGAGATAGATTCTGCTGCGAATGACGAAAGAATCGAAAAAAAGATACGCCAAATTCAAGAGCGGAAGGTGCGTCATGAGAAGCATAAGAAGGAAAAGGCGGTAAAAGAAAAAGAGGCCGCGGAAGCTTTGAAAGCCATCGCTGATAAAAAGGTAAAGGAGAACGCTCCCCTCGCCATCGGAGACACGGCTCGTATCAAAGGACTCACGTCTGTGGGGAAAATAGAGAGTATCGACGGCAAAATGGCTACCGTGATATTCGGTGACATGCGTACCAAGATGCGACTCGACAGACTGGAACGGGCAACCATGGAGGCAAAAGAAGAACCGAAGACATACGCATCCGTCGGCAGACAGACACGTGAAACGATAGACGACAAAAAACTCAACTTCAAACAGGACCTTGATGTCAGGGGAATGCGCGGAGACGAGGCGATCAACGCCGTCACTTACTTCATAGACGATGCCATCCTAGTAGGAATGGCACGAGTACGTATACTGCACGGAAAAGGAAACGGGATACTGCGGCAACTGATCCGGCAGTATCTGGCTACCATTCCGAATGTCACTTCCTATCAGGATGAGCATGTTCAGTTCGGAGGCAGTGGAATCACTGTCGTAGACCTATAGTTCTTTCTTCAAAGCCTCAGCCATCTCGGCATATTCGGCATCAGAAAGATATACTTTCTGTGGATTCATCTGGAACACACCACCGAAATCAGGTCCACCTTTGTATTTCGGAATCAAATGGAAATGCAGGTGTTCCAAAGTGTCGGCATAAGCACCATAATTGATCTTATCGGGGTTGAATACCTTCTGCATGGCACGCGTAACCTTGGCTACATCAGCCATAAAGGCGTTACGGTCGGCATCACTGAGAAGATTCAAGTCGTCGACATGATCTTTGTATGCGACAAGACAACGGCCATGATAGGTCTGTTCCTTGAAAATAAATACACGGGATACGCTCAACTGAGCGATTTCAATCATCAGATTGTGGAGCGTCTCATTGTTCTGGCAATAAAGACATTGTTTAGGATCACTTTTCATAATAGTTTATTTTTATTTGCTTTAATGATTGGGCAAAGATAACACTTTATTTCAATATAACAAAAAAAGGATACGAAAATCGTATCCTTTTTAGAGCCTCTTGTCGGATTCGAACCAACGACCCCGAGATTACAAATCACGTGCTCTGGCCAACTGAGCTAAAGAGGCGGGTGGGTAAGCGACTTGCATCGCGCCGCTACAACCAACTACCTTTGCTACGTTCCCGTCCTGGAGGATTCGAAGGGAGCTGGCCGTGCAAGACTTACCCGTTTTGCGGCTGCAAAGGTACATAAATTTTAGTTCTAAACAAATAAATCTCTTCAAAAAATCAAAAAAAACTTAGCTTTGACTTATTATATGGTAGAAAATGACTACTTTTGCACCGTCTAATTGACTGATATATATGATTAATCCAGAAGAAATTATACAACTAAAGGCTTTCGCACGTCAGGACGGGACTTTTCTCGGTTTGATATGGATAGCCAGTTTTGCATGTTACGTAGGGGAATTTCATACCAGTTCGTTAGGTATGCTGGCGCTGATACTTGCCGTCATCTCCCCTTTCTTCCTTGCCATGCGACTGAAAAGGTTCAGAGACAAGTCACGCGGCGGTGTGATATCATTCAGACGTTCACTGGCGTTCTGCATGTTCTCGTTCTTTTACGCATCACTGCTGTTCGCCATCGTGCAATATGTTTACTTCGCTTACATCGACAAGGGATTTCTCGTGCAGCAGTACAATATCATGATGTCGACACCTGAGGCAAAGCAATTGTTGAACATCTATAAAATGGCAAACGAGATGTACGACGGCATAGCCGCCTTCGCACGACTGACGCCGATAGAGAAATCGCTCAACTTTCTCACGATGAACATCAGCATCGGACTGATATTGAGTTTCCCGATAGCGGCAATCATGAAATCGACAGTAAAAATTGATAATAACAACCAAGAATAACAGATATGGATATTTCAGTCATAGTACCTCTTTATAACGAGGAAGAATCTCTTCCTGAACTGTTCGCATGGATAGAACGTGTCATGGATGCGAACAACTTCTCTTATGAAGTAATATTTGTCAATGACGGTTCTACGGATAAGTCATGGCAGGTGATAGGACAGTTGAGTGAGAAAAGCGAGCATGTAAGAGGCATCAAGTTCCGCCGCAATTATGGCAAGAGTCCTGCCCTGTTCTGTGGTTTCAAACAGGCTCAGGGGAATGTCGTGATTACCATGGACGCCGACCTCCAGGATTCGCCTGACGAAATACCAGGATTATACAAGATGATTGTGACAGACGGTTATGATCTGGTTTCAGGATATAAACAGAAACGTTACGACCCTCTGTCGAAGACAATACCTACCAAACTGTTCAATGCCACGGCACGGAAAATCAGCGGCATCAAGAATCTGCATGATTTCAACTGCGGACTGAAAGCCTACCGTAAGGAGGTGGTCAAGAACATTGAGGTCTATGGCGAAATGCACAGATATATCCCCTATCTGGCCAAGAATGCCGGTTTCGACAAAATCGGGGAAAAAGTGGTACAGCATCAGGCACGCAAATACGGCACATCGAAGTTCGGACTGAACCGTTTCTTCAATGGCTATCTCGACCTGATCACATTATGGTTCCTGAGCGGTTTCGGTCGCAAACCGATGCATGTGTTCGGTTTTCTGGGTTCCATCATGTTCTTCATCGGTTTTGTGGCAGCCTTCATCATCGGTGCCGACAAATTGATATCACTGGCACAGGGTATCCCGATGCGACTGGTTACGGATTCACCTTACTTCTACATTGCACTGACAATGATGATTATAGGAACACAACTGTTTGTAGCAGGATTTTTAGGAGATCTTGTCAGTCGGACTTCGCAAAACAGGAACGACTATCAGATTGAGGAGGAAATAAGATGCGGAAAATAGTATTCGTGATATTTGCATCATTACTATTATGTGCCTGTTCCACGATCGACTGTCCATTACTGAATACGGTTTATACTGTTTATAATATATACAACAGCAACGGGAAAGCAGACACGTTGAAAGATACCTTGACGATATTTTCCAGACGCGTCAACGGAACTGATTCCGTATTCATCAACCAAGATGTCAATATCAAGACATTCAGTCTGCCAATCAGTTATTCGGCACCGGCGGACACATTGTACTTTAATATCAAAGACACCCTGAAAAAAAATTATATCGATACGGTCGTTGTTATGAAAGAGAATACGCCTCATTTTGAATCCGTAGACTGCAACCCGTCTTATTTCCATAAGATTACGGGCGTGAAATGGACCAAGAACAGGATAGACTCGATTACGATAAAGAATTCAACTGTCAATTATGATGCGACAAAAGAACATTTCCATATATATTTCAAGAGCGGTAATTAGTATTATACTGGTTATTACCTGCGCACAGGTCTCCGCACAATCCTACAAGAAAATAAAGAAGGTGCAGGAGAAGGATTCGACAGCGCTGTTCAGGGGCTTTTCTGTTTCGGCTGACTTGGTCGGTCCGCTGATGCTAAAACTTAGCGATTATGGTCAATACGAAGCGGCTCTGAAGATCAATCTCAAAGATAAATATTTCCCAACCATAGAAATAGGATACGGAAAAGCTGACCATCAGGAAGCTACGGGCATCAACTATAAGACGAGCGCGCCGTATTTCAGAGTGGGCTGCGACTTTAACATCCTCAAAAACAAGCACGATACCAATGTGCTGTATGCTGGTTTCAGATACGCATACACTTCTTATAAAGATGATATCAACCATCCCGACTTCAAGGACCCGGTATGGGGATATAATGTGAGATATGAGGTGACAGGCAACAGTTGTTATTATCACTGGCTGGAAGCTGTTATCGGTGTCGACTCCAAAATCATAGGTCCCCTTCATCTGGGATGGAGCGTAAGATACAAATATCGTCTGGCTTCTGACGAGGGTGCGATAGACAAGTCATGGTATGTTCCGGGATTCGGCATATCAAATTCCAGCAGACTGGGTGGAACATTTAACGTTATCATTGATATATAGATATGAGTACGGAAAAGAATAAAAAGAAGTTAATATGGCAAATGCCTTTCCTACTGTTTCTGATTATAGGAACAGTATTGATTGTTCGTCACCAACATGATATGCCATACCAACACAACACCGGTTTTATATTCGGAACCGTTTATAACATTACATATCAGTGTGATTCGGATCTGAACGAAAAGATAGTAGCCGAATTGCAGAAGGTAGATAATTCTTTGTCTCCATTCAACAAAAATTCTATCATAACGGCTATCAACGACAATAAAGACGTGAAAGTAAACGATATGTTTACGGATGTCTTTACCTTGGCAGAAAATGTATCCAAGGAGACGGACGGGGCTTTTGACATAACGGTAGCTCCTCTAGTCAATGTATGGGGATTCGGGTTCAAGAAAGGTGCGATGCCTGACAGACACGTCGTGGACAGCCTGAAGAGTATTGTAGGATACAGGAAAGTAAGTTTGGTAAATGGCAAAATAATAAAGAAAGACCCCCGTATCATGCTGGATTGCAGTGCGATTGCGAAAGGATACGGCAGTGATGTGGTGGCACGTCTGTTAAGAAGCATGGATATTAAGAATTTCATGATTGAGATAGGAGGTGAAATCGTAACAAGCGGTGTCAATGAAAAACGAACTCCATGGAAAATCGGTGTGACAAAACCTTCTGATGATTCACTAAACACGAATACGGAACTGCAAACGGTCCTGAACATTACTGATATGGCTATGGCGACAAGCGGTAATTACAGAAATTTCTATTACAAGAACGGAAAGAAATATGCGCATACCATAGATCCCAAGACGGGTTTCCCCGTACAGCACAACATTCTTTCGTCTACTGTCATTGCGAAAGACTGCGCGACAGCTGATGCATACGCGACATCATTTATGGTGCTGGGGTTGGATAAAGCTCAGAAAGTACTGAGCAAGCATCCTGAACTGATGGTTTATTTCATATATTCAGACCACAAAGGGAAAAATGCCGTGTGGTTTTCTCCTAAGTTGAAGAATAAGATCCAGAAATAATCATTTGTGTATGTCTGTTTTGCACTTATACGATAAATTATTACAGACCCCTTTGTTTCTCGGTATGAGCAAAGACGATCTGAATCAGATTGTGGAACATACGAAATTCGGGTTTTTGAAATTCGAGCAAGGCAAAACGATTATCAGAGAAGGAGAAAAATGCGAACATGTCTACTACCTGACGAACGGCTGTATTGTTATTTCCAAATCTTCAGACGACCACAGTTATACCATATCAGAAGAGATACATGCTCCATATATGTTTCAACTGGAATGTCTATTCGGACTAACACAACAATCGTCTTATAATATCAATAGTATCACAGCGTGTAACATGATATCTATAGACAAAGACGAACTGATGAAATTGTCAGACAACTATATGATATTCAAGATCAACATCCTCAATCTGCTGTCAGCAAAGATCCAGAAGCTGTCAAGAAATCCTTGGCGGAAACGACCCGACAATATACGTAATCTGATTATAAAATTTATCGTTGAAAGATGCCAATATCCCGCAGGCAAGAAAAAACTTGACATACACATGGAAACGCTTGCCAAAGAACTGAATGACGGCAGGTTGAATGTTTCAAAAGAACTCAACAGAATGTCGGATGAAGGTTTGATTATTCTCCATAGGGGCGGATTTGTCATTCCTGCATTAGAACGTTTATTGATGTAACATACGTTAAAAATCACATTTATAATAATGTATAATCAGTTTTTTTCTTACTTTTGCATATAAAAAGGAAAGTATTTAGTATGAATGAAAATAAGACAGAGAAGAAACGCGAAAATCCTTTATTTGAACAATATAACACGCCACACGATACTGTGCCGTTTGACCGTATAAGTATATCGGATTTTGAGGAAGCTTTTATGGAGGGTATACGCCGCGACGATGAAGATACAGACAGAATTGTCAACGATCCCCGGAAGCCCACTTTCGATAACACCATTATACGTGTCGATGATGATAAAGATAATGATAATGATCATTATTACGACTTATTAGACAGGACATCTACCGTGTTCTTCAATCTGCTGAGTGCGGAAACGAATGACGAACTGGATGCACTAGCCCAGAAGATGAGTCCTATACTCACAAAACATGCCAATGATATCCGCTTGAATGAAAAGCTGTTCGAGCGCATCAAATATGTACACCGGCACCATCGGAAACTGACAGAAGAAGAAAAGATGCTGTTGGATAACTGTTATGACGGTTTTGTACGGAGTGGAGCTTTGCTGGACAAAGCCGGTAAGGAGAAATTGCGCCAACTGACAGAAGAAGCGAGTACATTGTCTCTGCAGTTTTCTCAGAACCTCCTCAAAGAGAATAAGGCTTTCGAACTGCACATCACAGACGAGGCACAACTGGAAGGACTACCGAATACAGCTCGCGAGGCGGCAGCTCTGGCGGCTAAGGAAAAAGGCGAAACAGGGTGGATATTTTCGCTGGACTTTCCCAGTTACAGTCCATTTATGACCTACTCCACCCAGCGTGAACTGCGTAAGCGGATGTATATGGCAAAAAACACCGAATGCACGCACGACAATACAGAGAACAATATCGAGATATGCAAGAAGCTCGTAAATCTGCGCCGTGAGATAGCACAGTTGTTGGGTTATACTACATACGCCGACTATGTATTGAAACACCGTATGGCAAGTAACGTACGCAATGTATACAAATTGCTGAACGACCTTATAGACGCATATAAACCGACTGCCGTCAAAGAAGTGGACGCGATAGAGAAACTGGCAAAGAAAACGGAAAGTAAGGATTTCAAACTGGAACCGTGGGATTTCAGTTTTTATTCCCATAAACTGCAACTTGCCAAATACAATCTCGATTCGGAGATGCTCCGACCTTACTTCGAACTGTCGAAGGTCATCGACGGAGTGTTCGGACTAGCCAACAAACTATACGGCATCACATTCAAAGAGAATAAAGACATCCCTGTCTATCATCAGGATGTAAAAGCTTATGAAGTGTTCGATAAAGACGGATCGTATCTGGCTGTATTCTATGCCGATTTTCACCCCCGCAAAGGAAAGCAAGGTGGCGCATGGATGACAGAATATCAAGGTCAGTGGATTGACCGCAAAGGGAATAATGTCCGTCCACACGTCAGTGTCGTTATGAACCTGACGAAACCGACCGAGGGGAAACCGGCGCTATTGACACTCGGAGAAGTGGAGACATTCCTGCATGAATTCGGCCATTCACTACATGGGATGTTCGCCAATACACGTTTTGAGAGTTTATCCGGAACCAATGTATGGTGGGACTTCGTGGAACTGCCTTCTCAGTTTATGGAAAACTATGCCGTAGAAAAAGATTTTTTGCGCACCTTCGCTTTCCATTACAAGACAGGAGAACCGTTGCCCGATGAACTGATAGAACGTATTGTCAGAAGCAGAAACTTCATGGCAGCATATTCATGTCTGCGCCAAGTCAGTTTCGGTCTACTGGATATGTCATATTATACGAAGAAAGAAGCTTTCGACGAAGATATCATTCCTTATGAGAAAAAAGCGTGGAGCAAAGCAATGGTTACAAAACAATTGCCGAATACATGCATGACAGTTCAGTTCAGTCATATCATGGCTGGTGGATATGCAGCAGGCTATTACAGTTATAAATGGGCAGAAGTACTGGAAGCCGACGCCTTCAGTGTATTCAAGAAAAATGGTATTTTCGATCAGAAGACGGCGCAAAGTTGGAGAGATAACGTACTGTCGAAAGGTGGCACAAAGCATCCTATGACACTCTACAAGAATTTCCGCGGCAGCGAGCCCACCATTGACGCACTGCTGAAACGCAATGGTATCAAAAAGACAAAGAAATAAACAGAAAAGGACTCATCAATATGACATCCGAAGAAAAACAAAGAAATCTGGATTACAGATATATACGCATGGCACGTATATGGGCTGAAAACAGTTATTGTCACCGTCGGCAGGTAGGAGCGCTCGTCGTTAAGGACAAGATGATTATCAGTGACGGATACAACGGTACGCCCAGCGGTTTCGAAAACATTTGTGAGGATGACAATAATATCACAAAACCATACGTGCTGCACGCTGAGGCGAACGCCATCACCAAACTGGCGCGCAGCAACAACAACAGTGAAGGAGCCACATTGTATGTGACGGCATCACCTTGCCTGGAATGTTCGAAGCTGATTATCCAGTCGGGCATAAAGAGAGTCGTATATGGAGAAGAATACCGTCTGCATGATGGTATTGATCTTTTGAGAAGAGCTAACATAGAAGTTATATATATAAACCCTGATGAAAATGAATCCAAATAAATCAAACCGTTACATGCCATTTCTGATGGCACTTTGTATCGTAATCGGAATCGTAATCGGAACATTTTATTCAAATCATTTCTCAGGCAACCGCCTGAGTATCATTAATTCGAGCAGCAACAAACTGAACAATCTGCTTAGGATTATTGATGATCAATATGTAGATCCTGTGGATATGGACAGTCTGGTGGAAAAAGCTATGCCACAGATTCTGGCAGAACTGGATCCACATTCAGTATATATCAGTGCCAAAGACGTACAAAATACGAACGATGAACTGAAAAGTTCTTTCTCTGGTATCGGTGTGGAATTTACGATTCGCCAAGACACCATACACGTTCAGAATGTGATCAAGAACGGACCTGCTGAAAGGGCCGGCGTCTTAGCTGGAGATAAGATTGTAAGTGTAGACGGCAAAACATTCGTGGGCAAGCAGGTTACCCAGGAAGAAGCCATGCACAAACTGAAAGGTCCGAAGGACACGAAGGTGAAAATCGGCGTACAAAGATACGGACAGAAAAAGATAAGATATATCACAATAACAAGAGGTGACATTCCACAGAAAAGTATATCGGCAACGTATATGCTGAATGAGACCACCGGATATATCAAAATCAAGAATTTTGCCGAAAATACATATCCTGAGCTATTAATATCTTTAGCAAAGTTGTCACAGGAAGGATTTGACAATCTTGTCATAGACCTGCGTGACAATACCGGAGGATATCTGGCATCAGCCGTGCAGATGGCGAATGAATTCCTGCCCAAGAACAGATTGATCGTTTACACGAAAGGCCGCAAATCGCCAAGAGAGGATTACCGCACAGACGGTCGTGGCAGTTATCAGAATATTCCTCTGGTCGTCCTGATCAATGAAGGCTCGGCATCGGCTTCCGAGATATTCTCAGGAGCAATGCAGGATAATGACCGGGCAACTATCATCGGACGACGTTCATTTGGCAAGGGACTTGTACAACAACCGATCGCTTTCCCAGACGGTTCTATGATTCGTCTGACGATAGCCAGATACTATACACCGTCAGGACGTTGTATACAAAAACCATATACGACAGGAGACGACAAAGATTACAATCAGGATCTGCTTACCAGATACGAGCATGGAGAGTTTTTCTCACAGGACAGTATAAAACATAAAGGTCCTGCATATCATACACGAATCGGTCGTACGGTATATGGAGGCGGTGGTATCACCCCGGATATTTTTGTTCCTGAAGATACACTCGACATGACATCATACTATAAACAGGCGGCAATGAGTGGACTCATATTGCAATTCGCATTCACTTATACAGATGAAAACAGAATAAAACTGAATAATTTCAAGGAAATGATGGAACTGTCAGATTATCTGGTAAAACAGAATACGGTTGACAAATTTGCCTCTTATGCAGACGATCATGGACTGAAACGCCGCAACCTGATGATTCAGAAGTCACATAAACTGCTTCAGACCTATATCGACAGTCGTATTATTTATAATATCTTGGACGAAGAGGCCTGGAACGAATACCTGAATCTGAAGGATCCCGTTATCAAGAAGGCCCTTTACGTTTTCAAGAACGGTTCAGCTTTCCCGAAAAAGTATGAAAGAAAAAATTATATTAAGAAATAAAATAAGAGAAAAGAAAAGACAGTTCACCCAGATTCAACTGGATGAACTGTCTCGTATGATTATACAAAGACTCCTGCACAGCGACAGAGTGAAGAACGCCCAAACAATTATTCTTTATTATTCGCTCCATGATGAAGTGAATACCCATCATCTTATTGATCTATTATCCAAAACAGGAAAAAAAATACTACTCCCATACGTAAAAGACGATACAGAAATGGAACTCCGTGAATATGGAGGCCCGGACGATTTGAGAAAAGGGTGTTATGGTATTATGGAACCGACAGGGAATACTTTTACGAATCTGGAAACCATCGACGTCGCCGTCATTCCGGGAATGAGTTTCGACAGTAACGGGAACAGGTTGGGCAGAGGTAAAGGATATTACGACCGGTTTCTGAAAAAGATACCCGATGTTTACAAAATCGGTATATGTTTCGATTTCCAAAAAGTCGACAATATTCCCACCGGACTTTATGATGTAAAAATGGATGAAATCATCTGATTCAATTGAATCGTATATCAACGATAACCTGACTTTTCACCACCATATTCAGTCGCATGACTATTTGTTTCTTCTGCATGGAAAGGTCGGCACGTAATGCCGGATTTAACAGATGAACGAAGAGAATCTGATTCTTGATATAAAGGCCGGATGTGTATTTCGCAATGACAGGTCCCATAATTATCGGCCATGAATCAATCAGTCTTTTCTGAAGCAACGGAGTTTCCAGTCCTTCTTCCCTAAGCAAGATATTCAGTATATCTTTAAGAGGTTTCACATCACGCTTAAACATTGGCATTCCCCCTTTCAGTTATTTCTCCATTTTCAACATTGAAGATTTTGTAAGCTAGACTGTTCCCATACAAAATCTTATCCAAATTCTCACGGTTCGTATCAGTAATCAATATCTGACCAAACATATCACTGGATACTAATTGGACTATACGCTCAACTCGCACCGCATCCAGTTTATCAAAGATATCATCAAGTAGCAATATCGGCGTCGTCTTATTGCCTGTCTGTTTTAAGAAATCGAACAAGGCTAATTTGAGAGCAACAACAAATGTTTTGTTCTGTCCCTGACTGCCTTCACGTTTCATCTGATAATCACCAAGCATCATTTCCAAGTCATCACGATGAATACCATGGAGTGAATACCCCACGGCAAGGTCTTTAATCCTGTCACGCTGAATCACATCCAACAAAGGACCACGCTGACAATGAGATACGTATCGTAAGGAGACGGTCTCCTTATCATCAGATATATTCTGATAAAACTTTTGAAACACAGGTAACAACGCATCTACGAAATCAGCTCGTTTCTTGTATATGGGCGTACCTTCGGCAGCCATCTGTTCTTCCCAAATCTTCATCAGTTCAATATCCGGCTCATCGTCCATTTTCAAGAGGGAATTACGTTGCTGTAATGCTTTATTATAACGTCCCAGAGCTTCTATGTAAGTACGGTCGTACTGTGATATGACGACATCCATCAGTCTACGCCGTTCCTCGCTTCCACCATCAATAATCATACTGTCAGCAGGAGACACCATCACTAAAGGTATCAGACCTATATGTTCTGAAAGACGTTTATACTCTTTTTTGTTTCGTTTGAAGTGTTTCTTCACACCTCTTTTCATTCCTACATAAACGTTTTCCACCTCCTGATTTTCCGTCATATAAGAACCTTCAAGAACAAAAAAATCTTCACCATGACGAATAACCTGTGAATCTATTGGGTTATTTGCACTTCTACAGAATGACATATAATATACAGAATCAAGCACATTCGTCTTGCCCTCCCCATTACTTCCTATAAAACAATTGATTTTAGGAGATAAATTGAGATTGGCTGTCTTGATATTCTTATAATTTATGATAGAGATTTTCTGTAGTATCATATACCAATTTAACCTATTTTTGTGCAAAGTTAAGTCTTTTACAACTTAAAAACAAAAAAAGTGGTTGATAAATTTCAATATGTGCAATAAATTCAGTAATTTTGCCACGCTTTTAATCATGAATAATAAAATAAAAATAAATAATGGCAAAATCAAAAGAACAGAAGGGTACTCTTAATGTAAATGATTCCCTTAACAATTCACAGGCTTTCTTCCTAAAATACAAGAAAGCAATCACTATCGCTGTAGCTGCAATCGTTGTTATCGTTGCAGGCGTTATTCTATACATCAATTATGTAGCTGGACCACGCGAAGACAAGGCAAGTACGGTATTGGCCAAAGGACAGGAATACTTCGATGCAGGTTCGGTTGACAAAGCTTTGAACGGTGATGGAGCAGGTTACCCTGGATTTGTAAAAATTTCTAGTGACTACAGCAGTACTGATGCCGGTAATCTGGCTAATCTCTATGCAGGACTTTGCTATGCCCAGTTAGAAAAATGGCAAGATGCCGTTAAATACCTTGATCAATTTAGCAGTGGCAAAGACGAAATGATCAGTCCGGCTGCCGAAGCAGCATTGGGTAACGCTTATGCTCATGTCAACCAACTTGACAAAGCTGTCGAATACCTTAAGAAAGCAGCCAAAGATGCTGACAACAACAGTCTTTCTCCAACATTCCTTATTCAAGCTGGAGAAATCCTTGAAAGTCAAGGAAAGAAAGACGAAGCTCTCGAACTCTACAAAGAGATTAAGCAGAAATACTTCAACTCTATGCAGTATCAAGAAATCGACAAATACATAGAACGCGCTTCTACAAAATAATGGCAACTGCATTACATAATTTATCTGATTACGATTTAAAAAGTGTTCCGGATGCGAGCAACATGTGCTTTGGCATTGTTGTAAGCGAATGGAACGAAGAGATTACAGGTGCCCTTCTTAATGGGGCATTGAACACGCTCGAAAAGCATGGGGCCATTCCTGAGAATATACATGTAAAGACCGTTCCAGGAAGTTTCGAACTTGTTTACGGGGCTCATCAGATGATACTTAATGGAGGTTATGATGCCATCATCATACTAGGATGCGTCATCCGTGGCGAAACGCCTCATTTTGATTATATCTGTCAAGGAGTAACAGCTGGAATTGCCAGACTTAATGCCACGAGTGAAATTCCTGTGATATATGGACTTCTCACGACGGAAAACCAACAACAAGCTAAAGACCGTTGTGGCGGAACATTAGGAAACAAAGGCGATGAATGTGCAGTAGATGCTATAAAAATGGCAAAATTCTAATTGTGGATTATATATAAAATAAAAAGCAGATATTTAATACAATATCTGCTTTTTTCATGCTACTAAATTTAAACCTTCTGGGTCGGCAACTTGAACCAGAATGTAGCCCCCTCACCTACAGCAGACTCTACTCCTATTTCACCTCGCAGTTTTTCTATTATCATCTTACTGATAGACAACCCTAATCCCGTACCTGTTTTAAAGGAGTCTAGTTTTTCAAAACGTTCAAAGATTCGCTTATGCTGAGATTTATCGATTCCGATACCCGTATCTTTGACATAACAATAGATGTCTTTCTTATCTATGACCTTATAGCCGACATGAATAGAACCAGACTTGGTAAACTTATATGCATTAGTAATAAAATTCACGATAACTTGTTGTATTCTCTGATTATCCGTAAATATTTGACAAGTTTCAGGCATTGGGTCAACAATCAAACGAACAGAGTCAGTATCATACTGATTAAACTTGGCAGAAGACACTGCATCTCTGATAACTTCAGAGAAATCGACAGTTTTGCAATTGAAAGCCAACGTTCCAGCTTCTATTTTTGATAAATCCAAAATATCATTAAACAACTACATCAATTGTTCTTTATTCGCATAAATATTTTTATTGAAGATGATTCGATCCTCTTCACTCAAATCTTCCGAAGTAGCTAACAAGTCGGCATATCCAACGATAGCATTAAGCGGCGTACGTATCTCATGACTCATATTCGCAAGAAATGCTGTTTTGAGATTACTAGATTCAATAGCCTTTTCCTTCGTTTCAATAAGATTTGACTCAATTTGTTTTTGTTTTTCTATATTTTCAGCAGAACCTATTATATATATAGGCTCTCCTTTTTCATCTCTTTGATCAACGACACCTCTTAGTTTGTACCAATGGTATCCAGTATCATTAATATTAAACCTCACTTCATGGGGTATAAATTCCTGTCGCGCATGGTCGGCATTTAGATATCTAATCGTATCACCTAAGAAATGAAAATCATCGGGATAGACCACTCTCTTCAGTTCTTCCAATTTAAATTTTTTGCCGAAAGCTGACAGTTCATTATTTATAATATCAATGGCCCATGGAAATGCATCTGAAGCTTCCAATACGACTTGCAGAACATGATTCAACTTCTCCAATTCTATCTTCGTCTTATTCGTCAGAATTTTTAGTTTACGCTGGCTCCATGCATAAGCTGCTAGTAATATAAATAATATCAGACAGATACCAATAATAACAATAATTGATACAATATGTTTTTGGACAAATGATTCAGGTTTACCATAAACGACCGCATTATCAGGTATCAGTTCTGCGTCAATATGTTTTTCGAGTAATGTAGGATAATTAAGATAAATTCTGGCATGGTTTATCTGTGATATACTTCCCCATGGTATCTTCGCCCCTCTGTCAAATTGATCCATAATATCTGTAGTAGCCTTTGCGATATCCGCAGATGAATTATAATATCCACCACACATAGACGTCTCCTCCATTGTTTTATTATCTGACAATGTAAATACAGGCGTTTTGGAATATGCACTGATAATTTTCTTGGTGTAATCTGCATTCTCAGCTTTGTCTTTACTACTACTCCAACCATAAAAAACGATACCAGTCTCTTTATCCAATCGTTGCAAAGTATCCAACAACTGCTGCGTAGAATGATTTTTTCTTTCAAATGTAATATACTTTAGATTCTTAAAATCCCGTTTTATGATTTTCTCCATTCCATATTTTACAAAAGCAGAAGATAATCTACTATCAGATATAAACAGTATCTGTTTGATTTCTGGTTGTAATTTTCGAATAAGTTGTATTGTTTCCTTGGCATAATGCCCATGATTTAGACCAATAACCTTACAACCCTTCATCGTCTCTTTAAAGGGTATCTGATTATGATCTGAAATTTGAATATTGTGGGAGAAAGATTCAAACGGCACTACATTCTTTCGGGCTGGTAAGACGATACATGGAATGTTCTTCCAATCTTGTGGCACATAATGTCTGTACAATATCCATCCCGCATCACCTAATAATAATATTATTCGAGGTTTCCCATTAGGAAGGTCACTAAAATAAAGTTTCCACCAATTGGGATTTAACTTATTATCATCGGTCGTAGCATCAAACAAATTTTTAAGAAAGAACTTTTTATTCGTTGATGTGAGATGCTTGGTTATATTATCATTGATGCCATTAGCCCATTCATTTGTGGCACGATAGAAATCAAGCAGAAGAATATAACTTTGTTCTCTACCCATATCCATATTACTCTGTTTTGATGTAGAAGGGTAAACATCCAAACTCAATAATAAAAATATAAAGATAATAATCGGCTTTGTCATAAAATGTAAAATTTATTATTATGGCAAATATACATTATTTTTCGTTCCCCTCAAAATAATAATAATAATTATTTTGTTTTCATATCAACAAACCGTATCTTTGCAATATAAATATTGGAAATTATGAAATTTATATCATGGAATGTCAATGGACTACGTGCATGCGTAGGGAAAGGTTTTAACGAAGTCTTCGAACAATTGGATGCTGATTTTTTTTGCCTCCAGGAAACAAAGATGCAAAAAGGTCAACTTGACATCGAATTTTCAGGCTATAAGTCGTATTGGAACTATGCCGAAAAGAAAGGCTATTCGGGAACTGCTATATTTGCAAGACACGAGCCGATGAATGTAACTTACGGCTTGGGTATAAAAGAACACGACAACGAAGGACGGGTAATAACACTAGAGATGGAGAAGTTCTATCTTGTCTGCGTCTACACACCAAACTCCCAAGATGAATTACGTAGATTGGACTACCGTATGCAATGGGAAAATGATTTCCTTGAATATCTCAAGAAACTTGAGATGAGCAAACCTGTCATTATATGCGGTGATATGAATGTCGCCCATGAAGAAATAGATATAAAGAACCCTAAGACCAATCGACATAATGCAGGTTTCACAGATGAGGAGCGTAACAAATTTTCTGTTTTGCTTAACAACGGGTTCATTGATACCTTTAGACACTTATACCCCGAACAAATAACTTATTCATGGTGGTCGTACCGTTTCCATGCACGGGAGAAAAACGCTGGCTGGCGACTGGATTATTTTCTTGTTTCCGACAAACTAAAACAAAATATCGACGACTCAAAGATACATACTGAAATAACAGGGTCCGATCATTGTCCTGTTGAATTGGATTTAATGGATATATAAAATCTACATACTTTTCCGTTTATTATGGAATCTGTATCCCAATCCTAGCATCAAATGGTTCGGTTCACTGAAATTATTCATGCTATAACCTATATGGGCAAAGAGGTTACGACTCAGATTGACTTTCAAAGCCAATATCTGATACAATCCACTGAAATCATTTTTGGCATTCAGGAAATTGGTACCCAAACCGACATTAATGGAAAAATATGGCATGACAAACTCTGCGCGGTAAGATATTCCCAATGCCATTTGTTTTGACATCGATGGACTACAGACATGGTTCAGATCATTATCATCGGAACCGACTTTAGCGACATAATCCTCAACATACAGATTGGCGCTTCTGTCGTACACTCCATCAAGAGACAGACCGGTCTTCAGCCATGGATTCACATTATACATGGGATTAAAATTGAAGCCGAACACTGTATATGGGTCATGTAAAGCATAGAGATCATTGTCAATGGCCATACCTCTTTTCCGCCATGAACCGTACAAGACCAAATCATAACTGATGTGACGCTCAAATTTAGATACGGTCACACGTCTGCCTGGTATACTGTTCAACTTTCTGTTAATATAATATGCCGCGCCAAGTTTTGCACCGATTATATTAAGTCCGGCATTAGGAAAATTAGTATTACCATTGGAGAAGTGGGATACGGACATACCTAAATTCAAATCGATATTGTCAGACAACATCCAACGTAGGTAAAAATCGACATCTATATATGCGTTCACTTTCGAACCGATTACTCTATTATCAGGATTAGAATCTTTATCATACGGATTCCAATTGAAAGATAATCCGAGATTCCATTCATAATTAAGTGATAGACGTTGGGAGAACTTGACTATGGGCGCTCCTTGGAATATGTATACTGATATCGGATTACCAAGTTCGGGGTTAAGATTATGATATGCCAATCCTACGCCTTGATAGACATCCTTATATATCTGTCCCTGCAAACTATTGGGAGATTTCTGAAAAGAATATTCCACACGAAATGTTGCAGCATGATTCATCGTACGGCCCTCTGCATTATTTCCCTCAAGAAATTTGTGTGTATGAATAATGGCGGCCGGTATAAACTCTACCCCTATCCTATGTATTGTACGTTCACATTTATCTTGAGTGATTGTGTCTTGTTCCTCTTCCGCAAGTATACTTTGTGAAAAGGATAAACATAGTAACAATATCAATAAAACGTTTTTCATCAATAACTCTCAATAAATGTACATATAATATATTCGCAAATATATGCAAAAAATGTGAACGAAACAAATATCTACATGAAAAAAATAGATTTTTCTCTTATATCAAACAATTCTCACATTGGAAATGGCTATATTCTTGTCTTGTTTTCAACTGGATTGGCATATATACCAAGAAAGATATCTTTTAAGATATCCGGCTCACTTATATCAAATTTATCCAACTTTTCCATATAATGGAGAAAATCTTTTTTCTGACTTTCAGTATATTTGTCCTGATAAATATTCTGTCCGTATCTCAGATCATGTGCAATATAGTTATTCGGAGATAACTTATATGCATCAATGATTCGTTTATCAAGCAATGTCGCTACCTTCTTATTATATTCATTATTGGTACAGTCATTATACTTAATCAAATTTTCCTTGGTAATCTGATTACAAAATGTGATATTAACTTTCCCTTTCGGTTGTAGCAGACCTGTTATAACGCTATTGAGATCTTCTCCGGGTTTCTTAACATACTTCTCAAAACGAGACTCGTAAAGTTCCAGACTTTTTAATATATCGCAAGGTTCCCATTCGTATGATATGCTTACTGGTATGATATGCAGTTCTGATAATGCCTGTATTTTATCGGAAGCTTTACTAAGACAAAACATTTTTATTATGCCCTGATCCGTTTCATCATTTCCGTCTTTTGTTCTTCCGTTCCGTTGAGCTATCCATACGGATTGATTCTTTTCCGTCAACACATAACGAATATAATCTGATAAATGTTTTGAACTCATGTAGAAGTCTTTCATGTTACCGCCTCTTTCCACACGAAACATTTTATTGGATTTACCGATATCTACGACAAGCGGACTACTCATAAGATTAGCACCGAAAGTAATCTCTGTCGTCTCATGACCATTTTTGTATAATAGATACTGCAACAAACAAGAGTCGAGCATAATGTCTCGATGATTTGAAACAAACAAATACTTCTTCTGCGGGTCCAGTTGATCAATTCCTTCATAAGTAAATCCAGTGGTACTGCGTGACAGAACCTGTTCATTGACACACCGCATCACTTCAAGTTGAAAATCTTTTATCGTTTTAAAACTAAGAATCAATTCTTTTATTTCCTCAACATTCTTACTTGGATATACATAAGATACCATAAGAGGGAAAATATCGCTATTTACGATACGTTGCATCGCATCGGGTATCTCATTGTCGTAATATGGACGTATATCATCAAAATCTTCGTTTCTCATCATTTTCTTATATTTATATCTTTTAGCCATTTAATAAATTCAGACATCCATTGGCGCGATTCGTCTGTACCTAAATAGGTATCTGCACCAAAGCCATGACCACCTGTTCTATATTGTATATATTTATGCGGTATATGATGTGCTGTTAATGCAGAATCAAGCAGTACGGAATTCTGATATTTCACTATGGGATCGTTAATGCAATTACACAAGAATACAGGCGGACAATCATCCGGTACATGTTTCTCCAATGACAAGGAGTCCTGCATACGGTGATTAAACTGCCTCCACTCCCCTAGCAGTCCACGACGTGAACGTTTATGGACATATCTGCTATCGGATAGTGTGACTACAGGATAAATCGGAGCGACGAAATCAGGTCGCAGCAATTTTGGGGAAAGAACATTCAATTGTCCTGTATAGTCGGTTTTATACAATTCGGCGGCAAGCATCGCCAGATGACCTCCTGCAGAAAAACCCATAACACCTAATTTCATGTCGTTCCCACCAAGTTCAGAAGCTTTATTTCGTATTACCTGTATCGCACGTTGCACATCTTGTATTACATCCGGATACTGGAGGCAGGGCACAATGGCACGATAATGAGTGAGGAAACCTATCGTTCCAGGTGTTCGGTAATCAAGCAAAAAGGCTGCAATACCATTATTCATTAACCATTCAGCGACCTTCGTTCCTTCCGCCTTATTACCATTCCAAAAATAACTACCCCCGGCACATACAATAATAGCTACAGAAGGTTTTCCTTCTTTCGGTATATACGCTTTAAGGGTTACACTATTAGATTTTATTCCTTTCCATATATTCATAGTCGTCTGGGCCTGTATATATTGTATACTGGAAAAAAGGAATAATATGATACCTAATAATATCCTCATTGTTTTACGATAATATTCTCATCACTTTATCTTTTGAGAGCTGATGATATTTATGTTGCATATCAGCATTAAAGTCTACCACGAAATACTCTTCATCATAAAAAGACAGTTTGGAATTGGTATTAGGGTTACATTCCAAATATATGATATCATCTATATTCAAATTTTTAGCTGAACATATCTGGTCTGCAAGTGATTTTCCTGCATAAGTAACTGATGACCCGGGATTTTCCTGATACAGTTCCGTTACGATCACGTATGTTTTGCCTTCAACGATTCTTATCTTCAGTCCACAACAGGAAGGCATATCCCATTGTCCTTTAAAATTGAATATCTCATCATAATACGATTGTGGTACTTTCATATCTCTTTAATTCTTTATATTTCTAACAACATCTTTGCCGAATGATTTATTGATCAATTTGCGATTACGGGGGCGATAAGTTCCTTCTTCCATTTCTCGCAATGCCACATTGCAGAACAAGTTGAACATCTTTTGTTCTTGACTTTCATCTGCATAGAAACTCTTCCATGCATAATCATACAATTCCTGAAGACGTTGGGCAGACATATTCTTCGGTTCAAAAACCACCTGACCGGCATTATAATGATTCCAGTCGAAATCGAAAATACGGTTTTGACGGAGCAAGTCATCATAAACTTTGGTGTGTGGGAAAGGTGTAAGTACAGTAAATTCTGCCAGATCCAAATTAATCTCGCCCAAGAAATCTATTAGGCGTTTAACATCATCTTCTGTCTGATTGTCCAATCCTAATAATATGGTACCCTCTACTCCTATTCCGTGATCATGATAACGTTTGACTCTTTCCTTGATATAATCGGACGTGTCGTATACCGCCTGATACACATACCATGCGCCAGCTTTATAGGCGAGATCCAGCACTTCATCATCATCTTCAATGGTATGACTGATCCATTTTTTCTTCAATGGTGCAATGGCTCGAAACAATTCTTTTTCCCATTCCTTGTTTTGTGCTAATGAATTGTCTACAATAAAAAGACGGTTATTTTCTATCGTTGCCATATCTTCCACTACCTTGTCAAAAGGGCGTGGACGGAAGCATCTACCTCCCAAATATGAAACAGCGCAAGGGTAACAACTGAAACGACATCCACGACTGGCATGAAAAAGGTCTACCATCTGCACCCCTTTATGATTGTATAGTTCACGTTTATATAAATCCCTGCGGCATGGTCCCACAAGTTCTATAGGCGGTAATTGGCCCATGAAATTATAAATCTTCTTCAATTTGCCATCCACGAAATCCTGCATGACTGCTTCCATACGTCCTTCACTTTCACCGAGAAAGACAGAGTCTATATAATTCACCATCTCTTCAGCATGCAGCATTGTCGAAATACCACCGGCCATTACCATTTTTCCGCGCTTGTGATACTCATCGGCTATCTCCCACCCGCGCTTTACCTGTGTACTTAGCATCATAGAAAGTGCCACAACATCACATTCTTCTTCAAAATCTATACCTTCGACATTTTCATCAGTAAATGATACTTCCACATTGTCGGGTAAAGTGGCAGCAAAAGCGACAGGTCCGTGAGGTGGAAGATTGAAAGTAGTCTGACCTGACAGTTTCTTCCACTTCGGATATATAAGTTTCATTCTAATCTTTTCCATCTGTGCTGTTATATAAGTTTATTTTATTAATCAATTTATTATTTCCTATGATAGCCTCAACAGTATTTATCGCTGTAAGAGGTACACCACAAAAACCGTGCAGATTTATATTCTGACCTGTGAGATAAAGATTTCTCACCTTTGTATATACAGGTATCTGAGATGCTACGATATTACGGCAATCTTTCATCACTCCATACAGGGCTCCTTCTTTTTCATTATAGTAATCGCGTATAGTCAAAGGACTTGAAGAGTATACCGTATCTATCGTATACTTAAAGCCCGGATGCAAACGTTCCAGTTTATTAATAATCATATCCGAACACGATAGTTTCCATTTTTCGTATTCTTTTCCACGGTGGCCGACTGTCGTATTTTCCCACTGGCGCACGGTCTCATAATTCATGATACAATTCACTATCATCTTCGTAGCATACCGGCCCTGTTCCACATCGTTTGGTGTCATATACATAAAACCTCTAGGCCAGTTGGATGCATCATATTCACCATGGTCCCACACCATACCATAATCATCCTGAAAGTAGCATGTATGATTAATATATGGGAACATGTTCTCTTTGAAAATGATATAAAGGGTGAAAGCAGAATAGGTATTCTGTATACCGTTTATTCTATCGCGATAAGATTTGGGGAAAGCACTATTATCTGTGATTCTCAACAGAGAACATGGATGAATTGCTGATATATAAAAATCGCCATGATATCTATTTCCTTTTGTAGTCTCCACGCTATCAATCATGTGGTCGGTGACATGAATATGACTAATACCTTCACCCGCATATATATTTCCTCCTTTTTCGGTAATGATGTCAGCGAGTGCATCTGCAAGTTGCTGACTGCCACCCACGAAACGACTGGGGCCGTTAATATACAACACATTGATAAGTGCGTGGACGTAAGCAGGTGTATGACCTTTGACACCTCCATACATAGGATTCATATATGCAAGAAGGTCTCTTAACTTCGGATTCTTTACGTAATGGGCGATAAATTCATCCGCAGGCCACAAGAACTGTTCTGAATGGGAAAAAAGAGAATCTTTACCTTCTCTTAAATAAAAGAAATCAACTTCTTCTGTCAAATCATACAGAGCTGTAACATAAGCCTTGATATTATCTTTTTCATCCGGGAATTCACTGATGAGATATTCAGTAAAAGCATCACGTCCTTCAGGTATACGATAAGTCTTTCCGTCGGACAAATATGTGATACTGTCAATACAGTCATGATCTACATCACTAACTCTAATTTTATCCATTACCTCTAGGTATCTGCATATTTTGTATATTGAACCACCTTCACGCAGACCGCCCAGAATATGCATTCCTGTTTCAAAACTAAATCCTTTTCGCGAAAAGGTCTGTAGTCCTCCGCCTATCGTATCGTTTTTTTCAAATACAGATACTGCAAAGCCTTCTTTTGCGAGAAGTGCCCCTGTAAAGAGACCACCAAGTCCTCCGCCTATCACTATTACACTTCTACTCATCTGTTTGCCTCCCGTATTTGATTAAAGATAAGTTCTGAAGTCAATAGTTCCGAACATGTCACTATTGTACCGACCAAAACGCCAAGTATTCCATGGGAATTAATATTCTGACCGGTCAACAACAGATTAGGTATTTTTGTACGATGATGAATACGACAAGATAATCCTAGAGAGATATCCTTTGCAACACCATACATTGAACCGCCTTCAGTACCTGTGTAGTCTAAATAGGTGAGCGGAGTGGAAGTATAATATTCTGCAATGTTATTCCTTAATCCCGGAAAATCCTGTTCAACACGATTGAGCAGTATTTCCGCCTTATTCTTTTTAAACTCTTTATAATCATCTCCACGGTTTTCGATATGTGTTCCCTGCCATTTAGAAACTTCGTTGAAGTTCATATAAGACAGAATGACTCCACTCGATGCAAATTTTTGGTTATCTTCTTTGCATAAATGCATATACAGATATCCCTTGGGCCATGTACCAGAATCATATTTCTCACAGTTCCACGGTGATGACTGATTATACCCATAGAAATTACTATTCATATAAGGAACTACATTATCCTTGAACCTCAGATAGACGGAAAAGCCTCCGGTAGTATTCGGGAGTGATTCCACCCGATGACGATAAGCGGGTCGCAGAAGAGGGGATTCAACCATCTCTAACGTACGTATAGGATGTGTATCAGAAATAACGATGTCAGCTGGATAGAAATCTCCTTTTACTGTCGTCACACCCGTAGCTTGTCTCTCATTACATTCGATACGAGCCACTTTCTGATGTGTCAAGACCTTACCTCCGAACCGTTCAATAGAATGGACTAGAGACATAGCAATATTATCACTGCCTCCCACTATTCTGAATGCACTCTGGTTATAAAAATCCATGATGAATGCATGAGTTGAGAAAGGGGTTTTGTCTCTTTCTGCCGCATAGAGAGGCAGATTTCCAACTAGAACGCCACGTAACACTTCATCATTGATAATCTCTTCTATCACACTATTAATACTTCTTAGCTGATATTCAGTACTTAACGGAGTATCGTTGTCTGCACTATTCATCGTATGCAGAGAAGAAGCATTTGCAACATTTTCGACGAGCGAAAAATACCGGTACAAATTATCCTTTTCTTTAGGGAAATAGGATGCCATCTGGTTAATAAACTGTTCTTTGCCGTTCGCGAACCTAAACTGTTCGCCTTTTAAGGATATGATATCATATCCATTTCTATCAAGCCTACTCAGTTTTACGTCCTTATCAATCTCCAGATAATGCAGTAAACGGGCAAGAGTCTGTCCTTTATCCGCACTGCCGATAAAATGCATTCCCGTCTCAAACTTCACCTGATTGCGGGAAAAGCACTGAAGGCATCCTCCCACTTGCATATTCTGTTCGAGTATAGTAACATCATATCCGTTCTTCGAAAGAATGAATCCGCAAGACAGACCACCTAGTCCACTTCCTATTATAATACATTTCTTACTCATCATGATGTCCTTTATAACGTTATACATTTGTCATATCGGGGCAGGCTACCTTCTTCAGCATCTTTTATTACATGAAGATTTGCAGGAAGATGGGCCATGGCAGATAGCAAGTCATAACTGTCTGTCTCATTCACAAAGGCATACACTTGTGTATTCTTGTGTACCAATGCGAAAAGGTATGCCATTTCCCCGTTACCGCAGTTTCTCACCCACACGACATGATGTCCTTTGTATTCATTAGCATCGATGACAGATGCGAAATCATTATTGTTACGAAGGACCTTTCTGCAGCGATGCTCTATATCATATCCCTTGTATATATACTGATATTTTAATAATGGAACATAATAATGGCTATTTTCCAACTTGTCGCATAGTTCATCATAGTGTGACTTGTAGTATTTATGTATGGCAGATGTTCGTTGGCGGGCATTATCACCATACGTATAATCATCCACCTTTATACGTTTGCATACTTCAACATCAATATTTCCTTCCCTCAGCATAAAGTCCTTCTTTGGTAATACATGTCCCACACCATGGATGAAGATAGGGAGTATGTCAGCCTTGAGAAATTCTGCCAGATAAAAAGCACCTTTATGGAAACGCAGAATTGAACAATCTTCAGATCGTGTTCCTTCAGGGAATACCGCTATCGAATATCCCCGATTATATAACGACAAGATACGTTCTTTATTATTCTCAATGCCGTCTGACACAGGATAGAACTCTGCATATTTTATGACCATACCATAGAATGGATTATTCCATACCCAATCGTTTGTAAGGAAGACCATTTTGGGTGTAAGCATCATAAGACACATCAGATCGAGATGCGACTGATGATTGCATATAATGACAGCCGGTTTGTCGAATGATTCGCCAACTGCATTATCGAGCGTAAACTTCACGCCAGGAACACGGTGAATGACAAAGTCGGACATTCTCTGTATTAGTCTGTGATAACGCAACTTCTTTTTTTCAGTTGTCTTGCCTATATGAAAATAGAGCCATGTGTATGGCAACATGAAGAGATACATCATGAAAATAAAAAAGAGCAAAGCAAAAAGAGAATACCCGATTCTTTTAAGTGTTATTGGCACTTGTCTGAAATTTCCATGATTTGTGGTTACCCATTTGAATACGATTGGGGGTATGTAATATGCCATCAGCACCACTGTGAACATACCGATAATCGTTACTTCAGCCAGTGAACGTAATGCTGGATGACGGGCTAATATCAATGTGCCTATACCGATAAACATAATCAATGCAGAAAGGGCCACACTACTTTTATATGCTTCAAGTCGGGGACGGCGATATGCATATTCCGCCATAAGACCTTCGGTGATGAATATCGTATAATCGTCACCTTGTCCGAAAATGAAAGTAGCAAGTATTATATTTACTATATTAAACTTTATCCCGCACATATCCATAATGCCAAGAATCCATATCCAACTCACGGCTAAAGGCAGGAAAGACATCAGACTCAGTTCTATTCTTCCAAATGACAACCAGAGAAAAAAGAAAACGACAAATCCACATACGAATCCTATATAGTTGAAACTATCCGATAGTACATTGACCAACTGATTGCCGATATCCTTCACGCTGAATGCGAATATATCAGCGGAATCTGTTCTGTTTATTCTGTTTTTAAATATATCTTCTTCGTGATTCGGGATATGAACATAATTGACAACCATCACGGCATTTTTATTCTTCAATATATAACTGCCTTCCAAGTTCTGATATATGGGTTGAAAATATTCAATCGGCTGAACTTCGTGTTTACTGTTTATAGCATCTAAAAACGGTTTAAAAGCATCTGGCGCGAAGCCCTGTTTCTCTGATTCCGTTTTGAGTCTGGCTGTCAACATACCTGCACGACTAGCCCAGAAAGAATGCCATTTTTCCAATACCTTCTTCTGTCTGTCTGCTGTAGGCAAGTAATTATCCACTCCACTTACCTTTGTATTCTGCAATTGACAGATCGTATCCTGAATCTTTTCATTGTTAGTCAGCGCACCGGTTAGACTGTGTCCTTCTGATACAACATATACTTGAGAACTGTTTTGGTCATCGGTGGCAGATGCCATCAGTTCCATATCCCGGCGCTGCTGGTCTGTCATATAATTAATATGCTGCAAGTTAGAATCAAAGGAAGTATGAACACTAAACCATCCCAGCACAATCGTGACGACTGTTATTATCAAGATAAAAATACGACTATGTCGTCTGGTATTCAAATTAATGACATCAATATTCAAATTCAGATGACGGTGTTCAATCTTATGCTTCTTAGCATATAACGGCAAGAATACCAACACGAACAGGATTGTTCCTATCAGCATCAGAGAACCGAACAGTCCTAAATCGCGCATGGCCGCGGCATCCAACCATATCAGACATAAGAATGCACTGACAGTAGTGATATTACCTATCAACAGTGGAGGGACCATCTCACGAAGAGCCTCCCGTTTATCTTTCTCTTCATTTAAGTGATCTAAATAATGCAGTGGATAATTGACAGATATACCGATAATCACAGAACCTATTCCCAGAACTATGATCGATATATTATCTGAGAATAATGCCATACCCGATAAGGCAAACAACCATCCGAATATAATCGAGATACCAATCCATAACAGGTCGGACAGTCGGCGATAATGCAACAACAGTAGGACAAGAATAAGTACAACAGCTATTGAAACCGCCAATATACTGTCTTTCTTAATTTGACTGGCATTGCTTACAGCTATCAGAGGGGCGCCTATTGCAGATATATGGACAGATGGATATTCTTTTTCTGTCTTGGATATGATGCCATTAATCAAATCATTGAGCATGGCGTTTTTCTTAGATTCATTAACACCATAAGGTGTCGAAAGAATGACAAGTCCGCGCTTTCCGTCTTTTGTAAAAATACAACCATCGATGATATTAAACTGATTACTCATCTGGAATGACTGGAGTCGTGACAGTACTGGCGAGAAAAGATGTAAAGGGTCATAACGCATACTTTCCAAACTGTTACTGGCAGTAGGCAACATCAACATCTGTTTATCTTCTACCAAACTTTTAGTTATGGATTGAGGACTATTAAGAATTGAATCTACACGCTCGTAATCTTTGTCTGTCATAAAATATGGATAATTGGCATATACAAATGCGAGCATATCCATCATTTTAGATTCATCTACATGTACTTGCAGATTTCTGACCATCCTACTGCTGTCGGTCTTGCTACAAATATTTGCGAATCTGTCCATCACTTCTTCCAACGTATCAGATGGTACGACACGTGTGGTGTCTGCTGACGAGAATATGACAATAATCTTGTCTTGGTTAGTTATTTGCTTATATACCTCAGCATACTTTTCATTCTGCTTGTTCTGTGGCAGAAATTTGGATATATCTTCTTCATAGTTGATATTGAATGATACAAATATACATAAAGCCACAAATACGAGAAGGAAAATGGCAGTAATTCGCTTTTTCCCCGATAAATAATCATATATCTTCACAAACAGATCGGTCATCGTCTCCTCCTCATTTTTTTAAATAACAATAGTGGATATCCGTAGACGACCGCGCCGAAACACAAAAGTGTATTGAGCAGACTAATCCTACCAAAGTCGGCAAAAGGACGAAAATGACTCACACGTTCTTCTACCGGAGGATAATACACGCGCACAGATACAGGTACGATTTTCAGTCCCTTCCAAGCACTGAACACCAAAAGTTCAAGTTCCGACTCATACCGCGACGTTATCAGACCAATATGGGGAAGACGACTGAGCGGATAAAGACGATAACCACTTTGTGTGTCACCCAGTGAGATACCTGTCTGAATACGGAACCAGAAATTGGAAAATTTATTGGCAAAAGTGCTTCCGGCAGGCATATTGTCTTCACGAAGGTTGCGACATCCTACGATAAGTGCATCTCTGTTGTCGGTAAACGCATTGATTAGTACCGGTATGTCTTCGGGAAAATGCTGTCCATCGGCATCTATCGTCAAAGCATATTCGAATCCTTGTTTAATGGCCCTTTTGAAACCCTTGACCAAGGCAGTACCCTTTCCTTTATTATCCTTATAGGAGACAACATCCACAACAAATGGTAAAGACTTTAGCTGTTGATTTGTTGTATCCGTACTACCGTCAACAACAACGATGATGTTTTCTGTCTGGTGATTTATTCGGGTGAGAACGTCAACGATAGTACTGGCGTTATTGTAGGTAGGCACAATAACACAAATACGATTATCATTCATTATTTTACGTATCCCATCCATTGTCTATTATCTATATACTAATGAAAATTTAGTAAATACAGTTTCTTCACTCCTTACGATTCCTTTTGCATGATATGATTCATCTGTCTGATTCATCGTCAGTTGTATATCCATCAATTTATTACCCAGAGGACTGATTGTGGAGATAAACTTTAAATTTGAGATTCTCAGTAAAGTCAACTGTCTATTCAGTCGTTGTTCTAAGACCTCGGTTATCATCTTAATAATACATACCCCCGGTGTTATGGGATTACCAGGAAAATGCGCCTTGTAAATATAATGTTCAGGGTTCAATTCTATCTGATAATCTATCATATCAGTCTCTTCAGACGAATTGACGATACGGTACATACTATTCTGCAACTTCATCTTTTTGATCGTTTATTTTAAAATTGTACGTTATGTTATATCTCGTGTTCTTGAGAACAATCGTACCATCAGTATCAACAGACAACGACCGATGTTCCTGTTCTTTTCCCTCCATGTCTTTTGTGGAAGAAAATAATATACCGAGATCACTTGTGATTACCTTACGGATATACCATTTATCGATAAAATCGGATACATCCACCAATTCAACCTTTGACCTATCTGATGAGACGGTAAAATCCATCAGTTTTATACCGAACTCATTGACGACAGTTCCTTTAGAACCGGTACTATCTGTTTTCATAATACAGATGCCACTGATACCGGCTTTACCAAATTCTATATCCACATCATACTTAACCTTGGTATCCTTTGGTAAGGGTACCACATATATTGAATCCTGGGCGTACATGCCGGCAGCAAACAACACGAAAAGACTAATTAGCACTAAAGACCTTCTCATTAATACCGGTATTCGTTTTAACTCCATGAAGCAATATGACTGTAGAATCACCATTTTTCTCTAACATTTCAACTTTCGAGACCATCGAACGACTGCTGTCAAAATAAAGATGAATAGACTTGAACATCTTTTTCATATCACTGCGCTTCGGCGTAAGGAAAGCGACCCACTCATCACCATTGACATACATTTTGACAGTAAAATCGCCATTGTCTGTTAAACTGCGTCCCGTAACACTATTCATCATGATACGGGCTATACTTTGGAAAAGACGGCTGCTCTTTATATCAATCGTATTCGTCTTACGGGCAGACTTGATATACACCTTGTTGTTGTTCAGAATAAAAATATACTTATAAGGTGATGTGTACTCCCAACGAAGTCGAGAATGATTATCGTAATACATCACGCCACGTGAAACCATCTTATCATTAAGAAATGACATTTTCTTCGTCTGCACGAATGAACATTGTATTGTTCTGATCGCCGTTGCTGTAGTGTTTATCTTGTTCACCATCGACTTCTGTTGTGCAGAAGATACTTCACGCATCGATTGTGCATGAATTGCGACGACCATCATACTAAAGAACACAAATAAAATAATTTTTTTCATCATCCATTTATTTAGCTATTAAGAAACAACCACCCATAATCAGTAATACGCCGAGCCATCTGGTAACAGGCACTTGTTCGTGAAAAACGAATATTGCTGCAAACATACCGAACACATAACTCAGCGAAATCATAGGATATGCCATACTGAACGGGAATGTTTTAATGATATACATCCACAACATTGTAGCCAGGGCATAACATATACCACAACCCAGAAACCACCAGTTGGTCAATTGGCGTGTAAAGAAATTCAGACTCCATGAGAAGACACCCATCTGAGTCATGGCAAACTTCAGTAAGACTTGTCCACCAGCAAGCAAAAGACATTGCACGATAGAAATCAACAGTAATCTCATAAGCAACGTTTTAATAATATTAACGATATATTTCTCATATCCGAATGATTCACTACCAAGAGATTCCTTATCTCTGTCTCTCCACCCATATCGTATCTCATAAATTTTGGTACGAAACCTCTATTTAAACAATTTGCGGAAACGTATACACCAAGACTTGATGCTGCATAACATTCCCCAAAGATATGTTTGTAATGCAAAACGGCGGAATCACGATACCAGTCCATCACTGTCTCATAGACAGCATCGTTGTCGGATGTTCCGTTCACGCCACACATCATGGCATCCGGAACATTTATGCCAGCTTCAACCAGTAAGTTGTCAATTGATTGATGCAGCAACTCTTTTTCTTCTGTATAAAGCATCTTCATTCCTGCTATCTCACAAAGATTAGTCTTCGTATCCACGTCACTTATCATCATGGCTACCGACGCCTCTCCGCAAACAGTCTCTCCTTTTCGCCCAACATAACCGGTCCGTTTCAGTATATCAAAATAAGAAGGTGTCATCTCATCATTTCCACAAACCAGAGCATTATTAATATCACCAAGTCTTATTTGTGTTATGGCATCCAGTAATGCAGAATCGAATGACACACTCTTATGCGAATAAGTGGTATTATATCCGTTACATTTTATATGGATACTGATGAGAGAACCGATTGTATTGTGAGTTGACTGCATAAAGTATGTCGGTTTAAGCATCTCCTCGCCATCCCGGCACAATTGATCCAGAAAATGCTCCGTATTCTCGATACATCCCAGTCCGGTACCGGTAATCACAGCATCCGGTTTGTCGATTCCGGCATCCGCCATCGATTTTGTTGCCGTAACAAGAGCGCGTTTCAGAACTTTACCCATCCTGCGCGATTGCATCGGGTCCAGATATTCCTTAAAATTCGGGTCTATAGAACGAGTGTACGGTTCGTTATAGACGACAGGACTGTCCAACCATTCTTCCGTCAATGGTTTCTGTATAGAAATCTGTGCGGCCGTTTGTATATATATTCTTCGATTGCTCATCATTCAATATATTTGGATAATACGATAGCTGAATCATTTCCTCCAAAACCGAAAGCATTACACATCACATGTTTTACCTCACCATTGGGTTTGCTGTCAACAACAGGGATAATACCACCATCCATCGGATTCTTCCAATTAAGATTAACCGGCAAAAACTGATGATTCATAGTTAACAGACAGATTGTGGCTTCGATAGAACCTGATGCGCTGGTCGTATGTCCCGTAAATGATTTTGTGGATGATACAGCCGGAACATGATCTCCAAACAATCTCATCAATGCATGCGATTCACTTTCGTCATTATTAGGTGTTCCTGTACCATGAGCATTTACATATTGGATATCCCATGGATTCAATCCGGCCATGGCTAGAGCTTTCTTCATCGCTATATAAGCTCCGTCACCATCTGGAGAAGATGCCGTCTGGTGATATGCGTCACAAGCATTTCCATAACCGGATAACTCACCTAGAATTTTTGCATTTCTTTTCCGTGCCGAGGTTTCAGATTCCAAGACCAAGTATGACGCTCCTTCACCAAGATTCAGTCCGTTTCGTGTTTTATCGAATGGACGACATTGTTCATGATCAAGAATCATCAGTGAATTAAAGCCGTTAAGGTGAAACTTCGTAATACATTCACTACCACCAGCCACCACAATCTCAGTCTGTCCACTCCTTATCAGGTTTGCGCCTAATATGATAGCATTGGCAGCCGATGAACAAGCCGTGGATATGGATGTCACAAAATCGAATATGCCGAAATGATTGGCTATCATTTCAGTACAAGCCCCACAGTCATGAGTTTTTATATATTCATTTTTACTGTCATTGTCAATAAAATCCAGATAATATTGTTCACTCTTGTCCATACCGCCTACCGTTGTACCTGAAACAAAAGACACATTGCGTTTTTTTGCATCAAGTAATTGTGCTTCGTCAAGAGCTTCCTTTAATGCCAATGTTCCCATAAGGAATGTTCTGGTTGTTGCCACACCGCTTTTTATACCGAGCATCCTTTCCATTTCCGCATCAGAAAGTTTTACCTCCCCGACAGGAAATTCAGTATGTTCCGTCTTTAGGTATTTCAGTTTACCAATACCAGTACGTCCGTTTATAAGTGCATCAAGAGTCTCCGCCTTATTCAATCCTATAGCGGATACGACTCCGGCACCAGTTATCAAGATTCTTTCAGACATAGTATGTTTGTTACTTCTTTCTGTTCTTTGATATATATTCAGCCATGGTATTGACCGACTTGAATATTTCTTTGCCTGCAGAAGGGTCTTTTATCTTAATTCCGTAATTTTTCTCCATCAGGACGATGAGTTCCAGTGCATCAATAGAGTCCAGACCTAATCCTTCTCCGAACAGAGGCGCATCATTATCAATATCTTCCGGTTTGATATCTTCAAGATTCAAGACTTCAATAATCTGTTTTTTAAGTTCAACAATTAACTCTTCCATTCTATATATTATTATATTGTTTATTTATATTTTCTATATTAAATTCGCTGTTTCCGTCTTCACCGACGATAAACATACATACATCAAATGTATCTTTTTCATCACATTCCAACCAACCGCACATGACGGATGTGGTGTCGGCGTCACAAAATGCCGTATCTACAGTCTGCCAGATGATACGTGCATCAAACTTATCCAGTACATAAAATGAAGTTTCACCATAGTATTTATTACGTATGGCGATTTCACCGGCTACTATATTGGGCAATGTATATACAAATAATGAAGGACTTGGATAATAATTGTCCAAACTGTCGATTGTTTTCTGGTAACGTCTGTCATTATCTATGGAACTGCTACTGTTGAACAACATAATCGCACGGTGCTCGCTGTCATGCAGTCTGTCTTTCTCATTTTGCAATAATAATTCAGATGCGATAAATCCCAAACGGCTCAGGTCGTCCATTTTAAAGAATTTAGGATAATCGTTTATCTTTTTACGATACACTTCCACCAACATTTCCGCACCGGTACTTTCAGTGGTAATAATATGTCCATTCAGTAATATCTGTTCAGGATGGATCCTCACATATTGGCTTATCTTCATATCGAGCCTCCTTTCTTGAACAGCATGGCCGCATTACATCCTCCAAAACCGGATATCAGTTTAATAAAATACTTCTTGTCAGATTGTCTGTTGTAATTTGTAATATTCAACGGACAACTGACACCTGAGTTTTCATACCCACGTGTCGCCAATATCGTATGATCATCTAAAGACGCCATTGACAGAATCGTTTCCAATATACCGGCAGCACCCATGGTATGACCATAAAATCCTTTCAATGTATTGACAGGAACATTCTGCAGCCCTGCGCGTGTTATTGCGACCGACTCCATTTCATCATTGTATAACGTGGATGTTCCGTGTACGTTAATGAGCGCCAGTTGGTCTATATCTTCATGACTGATCACATACTTCAATGTTCTATAACTTCCTTCACCCTTTTTCGACGGACAGGAAATATGAGTCGCGTCATTACGTATCGCTCCTCGCACTGCCATCCAATATCCATCTGCCGAATCCGTACGCTTATATATAATCGTCGCAGCCGCTTCGCCAAGATTCAGTCCATTCCGATCTTCATCAAATGGTTTGCATTCCGCTGTCGACAAAGCCTTGAATGACTGGAAACCGGAAATAATAAAGCGTGACTGCACATCTGCACCTACTACGATCGCATAATCGTAAAAACCTCTTTCTAGAGTCCGCATGGCTGTAATCTGTGCACATAAACCGGATATGCAGGCATTAGATACTACGATCGGCTCGTTCGTATTACCAAAAAACTCAGCTATCCTCTTCGCTGCCTTACCAAGATAAATCCGGTCGGGAGGATACTTGGCACTTCTGCTATCAAGTAATTCCACATTACCTTTAGTCGTGGAAATGACAAACAATACTCTATCCGACTTTACGTCAATATCAGTCCCTTTAAGGGCTTTGTATATCGAGAGTATAACTATCTTTTCAAAACGTGTGTATTCGTCCTTTAAAGTAAGATGATTCAAAATCTCAGACAATTTTTGATGATCAAAAAGAGATGCGGTAAACGGTTCGGGGATGTCCATCACATGGTCATAGTAGTGCAATGCAGACATTCCTTGCTTTACTGCCGAATAATTATCGGCAGTAGTATAACCTAATGGTGAAACAATATTATCCGCAATCCTGACTATCATCTTACGCCCCACTTTCTTTTCCATTCTTCATAGAATTCAGGATTTGTCCACATCAACTGATAATCTTTATCGAGAAAGACCTGCACTGAACGGCCTGTCGCCAACAGTTCATTATCCTTGGTATCATGTATCTCATAATCAAATATAATCTTGGCTGCTTCCGTTGGACGATAAAAGATATCCACACGAGGGTGCATTCCATACACAATCGGTTTTTTATAATGAAACGACAAATCCACTAATGGTGCATAGAAACCGCTATCGAATATCAACAGATATCCCAAATCGTATTTTTTGCCAAATGCCTCTCGGGCATCTTCAAAATACAACGGATACGATCCATGCCATACGAAATCCATGGAATCAACCTCACTGAAGCGTATCTCCAAATTCTTTGATGCAGTCAATAGTTTCTCATCCATACCACTTATTCTAATTTACAGAATCGATATCACTCAGGGCTATCTTCATTTCACCGGTTACGATTTCTTCTTCGCCTATCTTTATACTGGCAGTAACGAGTGTGAGGCGCATTATTTCTTCTACGACACTTATCGTCGTCGTCAATGTCTCACCCAAAAGGGCAGTGCGGTTTATCTGCATATTCTTTATAGAACCGATAAAGCCCAGTTTGACACTGTCCTTATTGACATACAGATTGACATATCCCATCCTTGCCGCACAAGTCTGCGCTATGTTTTCCACCAACGCACTAGCATCCAACTGACCATTTTCCAGAAATATATTATCTTCCCTGACCGTAAAATTTGTCACTGTATCCTTACGGTCGAAGTGTATCAATCTGTCAATCATTATAAATGGCGGACGCTGTGGTATCAGTTCCTGTATGTCTATTGTCTCAAATTCATTTTTTTCCATCAGTTCCAGAATTCATAATAGTTAAACCATTGTTCAGGATATATGCGTATGATTTCCTCAACAGTACTGGCAAATTTTTGTGCCAGTTTTTTCACCCTTTCCTTCTTGTCGGCACAAGGTTCATCAACGATCAGTTGACGGATATGTATGTTATACCTCATCGTTGACGTTTTCATGACGAAAATAGCGATAGCAGGCACATTCCGTTGTACAGCCAAGACAAAAGGTCCCAGAGGGAATTTCGCTTTTGAACCAAAGAAATCACATTCTACATAACGGGGTGACCCAAAGATTCTGTCACCAGGAATACTAACTACATCCCCTTCCTCTAAAGCATTGTTGATCTTAAAGATATGCGACATATCATCAGAGACTGGTATCATACTTATGTTATTGCCTGTGAGAAACTTATTACGGTTTTTCATTACCATCTCGGCCTCACCGGAAAAAACGACCGCATTAAATCGTTTCTCTTTTGCCTTCAAGGTATAACCAGCCAGTTCATAATTACCAATATGTGAACTTACGATCAACATTCCGCCACTACTCTTTACTTTTTCTTGAAACGCATCATAGTTTTCTATGCTGAAATCAAACTTTTTACCTGCATAGAATGCAAAACGGTCCAATATAATCTGTCCGAATCTGAAATGATTCTTATACACATAAAGGAACGATTTGATTGGAGAAAATCCGAATCTTTTTCTGAAGAAATGATACATGGATATATAACCACGATGGGCAAATAACATATAAAAGGGTATGACCAAAATAGCCATACCACAATATACGAAACGGAGGTTCAGATACTTAAAACTCTGGATAAGAGCTTTATGCATCCACTGCGTACCTTCTGTTTTACCCTTCCATTGGCTATCTTCCATTATTTTGCTTCTGGTTATTTGTTTCCTACCTTACTTTCTATGTAGTCGCAAAACTGGTTCAGTGTCTTCACCTCTGCCATTTCTTCCGGTTTGATTTTGAATCCGAATTTTTTCTCAACGATAACAACGATATCAACAAAATCCAAACTGTCTATACCCAGGTCGTCTTTTAATTTAGCCTCTTCAGAGATTTTATCTTCGTCGATTTCCAAATCATCAATTAGAAATTCTCTTACTTTCTCTTCTATTTCTTTTCTTTCCATTATTTATTTGATATTTGATTTTTTACAAACTATGATACTATGTCCCTGCCCCAGATTGTCATGTATTGTTTCCACTTCCATTCCGGCCTTATTGATAATTCTGATCATATCATCCGAATTATACATCTTACTATTACCGTTGGCTATGGCGGTAAAGTACAGACTGATCTGTGTAAGACAGAATGCCGCAGGTTCATATTTCTGACGGTCCCATAACGTCTCCATGATATAAAGGCGGTTATTGTCGTCCATGATCTTTTCTGCTCGTCTTAATATGCTGAATATTTCGTCTTCACCGAAACAGTCTAGAAACTGACTCATCCAGATGGCATCATATCGCTTGTTGGTCGGGAATTCTGACGACGGGTCTAACAGATTCGTGGCATAACCGTCTATTCTGTCGGCCCCGTCTTTTCCTCTTGTCTGTTCCTGCATCATCTTGATCTGCTGCGGTAAATCCACAATCGTCACATTCACATTTTTGTCATAACCGACGCAACGCATTGCCCATCGACCTGTGTTTCCACCGACATCGAGTAATGTATCAGGGTTATTGGCAAATACAATCTGAAGAGCCTGTTCGAAAGAACTGTCAGAATAGAAATGATCGAATGCAAACCAACTCTTCTTCACTTGTTCGGGCAAGCGGGACAGTCCTTCGTATACCGTGGGCCAGTCGCCGAAATGCTTCAGTCCAGCCGGTTTACCCTCTTTAAGAGCTTCTTCCAGATTAAACAATCCTTCATAATTGACATCTTGGTTAAAGTCGATATTTACTCGGGTAGCAGGGTCGTTGATCAAAAACCAACCTGTCTTTGACAGCTGATATTTGTCGGATTGCTTGTCTACAAGTACTGTGCCAATCGTAAGCGAAGCCTCGACAAGTACCTTGACGGCATATACAGACATCCCTGTCTTACAGGCTATCTCATCAATTGTCATCCCATTATCACTATCACGCAGTAAATCCAGGATACCCAACTTGATCATCAGTCGAGATACCTGAAAAACAATCGGTCCGAAGGCTATAAATTCTGCCAGACGCTGAGCGTCACGGGCTGACAAAGATTCTTTTGTATATGCCTTTTCCAAGGCTGGAGACAAATTCATTTTTATTTATTCTTAGCTAATTCTATTATTTGTTTCGCCAGTTTTTCGTAAGCAAGACCACGGCGACGGATTTCATTGGTTCCGGTATCAAAAAATTTAGCGCCGTTCCCCTTTAAATTATTGATAGTCAACTTACATACGATATTGCCTGTCTTATTAGCAATAATATCTATTGAGCCACCGATTATACAACCGCCGCCCGTCTTACTCAGACTGAACAAGGCTGCTCCTGTGTTACCTAAATCGAGATAATCGATATGAACTACTATTTTATAATCAGCAGCACTCGCCCTTACTAATTTCACGCCCTTACCTATTTCATCATTCCATTTATCATAGAAATACTTTTCAGTCTCTACATTGTCATTAGGCCAGTCTTTAAGATAATCGGCACCGTGACTTTTAAGATATTCCATAGCCGGTTTCCCTTCTATATTGGTGTTGGAATAGTCAAATTCATCTATTGCTGTTTTTCCCGACTGGTTTAACACGCTGATATCACCGGATACCACACTCAGGAAATTCGTTTTCGAAAAGCTTGTTGCCGCTATCATGACGAGCAGCATTGTCATTAATAATTTCTTCATGATAATATATTATTTAGAAATGTTCTTTATTACCAAGGCACTGTTCGTACCTCCGAAACCGAAAGAATTAGATAGCACTGTATGCAATTCGGTTTCTACCGTTGATGTCGCTATATTCAGGTGTTCTGAATGCTCATCAGGATTCTCGAAATTGATATTCGGCGCCACAAAGTTGTTTTTCATCATAAGAACAGAATACACGATCTCACTAGCACCGGCCATCCAACATTCATGTCCTGTCATAGACTTTGTTGAACTGATCAACGCATGTCGGCCGCGGAACATACGGTCGAGGGCAATGGCTTCGAACATATCACCTTGTTGTGTAGATGTGGCATGAGCATTGATATAATCTATATCATCAGCCTCAACACCGGCATCTTTCATCGCACGGGTCATAGCTATTACAGAACCGTCATCACTCGGTTGGGATATACCGCCACCGTTAGACGAGAAACCGTATCCGCAAACTTCTGCAAGAATGGTCGCACCTCTGGTTATGGCACTATCGTAATCTTCCAGTACCAACGCCGCTGCTCCTCCACTGGGAATCAGTCCGTCACGGTCACGATCGAACGGGCGCGAAGCCTTTGTCGGTTCATCCATTCGCATCGAGAACGCGCTGAGAGCATCGAAAGTGGCCATCGAATAATAGTTGGTTTCCTGGGCACCACCGCAAAGCACCCTGTCTTGCAGTCCCTGTTTGATAAGAAGATACCCAAGGCCTATGGAATGCGAACCGCTGGCACACGCCGAACTGACCGTGAAATTGATTCCACGCAAATGGAATATAGAACTCAGATTCATATTCACGGTCGAATTCATCGATTGAAATATAAGTCCACTTCCCAACAGAGCCGAATCATGTTTCTCCGCCATAATATTCGCAGCCTCAATGACCGGTTTAGCCGAAGAATCATTGCCGAAGATGATACCGACCTCATTATTCTGCAAGAATGTTTCATCGATACCGGCATTTCCGAAAGCCTCCTTTGAAGCCATATATGCATATTCGGCCTCTTCAGACAATCCTACACGCAGACGTCTGTGAAGCACACCTTTCAACTGTGGTTCTTTTACGATACCCGTCAGTCCCGACTGGTAACCATACGTCAGTCTTTCCTGCTCAATACCGATACCAGATTTTCCTTCAAAAAGTGATTGTTTAACCTCTTCTATGTTATTTCCAAGACACGACCAAATGCCGATTCCTGTAATTACGACTCTTCTGTCCATTGATTATCTAAGTATAAAGTCCACCATTTATCTGTATTACCTGTCCTGTGATATAGGCTGCATCATCTGAAACAAGAAATCTAACCAGTGCAGCTACTTCTTCAGGTTTACCGAATCTGCCTGCCGGTATCATTTTCTTCAGTTCATCCTTAGGCAGTTCGACAGTCATATCCGTATCGATAAATCCGGGTGCTACCGCATTCACCGTAACCTTTCTTGGTGCCACCTCCTGTGCCAGTGCCTTTGTGGCACCTATCAGTGCCGACTTGGCAGCCGAATAATTGGTCTGCCCGGGTAATCCTTTGATACCAGACAAGGAAGCAATATTAATAATGCGGCCATATCTGTGGGTCAACATATTCTTCAATACACGTCTTGTCGTATAGAAAAAACCATTTAGGGTCGTGTTCAGCACCTCATGCCACTGCGGATCTTGCATAAAGATCATCAGATTGTCTTTCCTTATACCGGCGTTATTGACTAATACAGAAATATAATCATCCGGATGTGATGAGTCCCACTCTTCCAGACTTTTCTCTATCAACTGTGGGTTTGAGACATCAAATTTAAGAAGTTCGGCATTACCGCCTGCGTCAACTATTTGATTTAAAGTATCTTTTGCCGCCTCATCATTAGAAACATAATTGATAATCACATGATAACCCATCTTAGCCAAATCTACGCTAATAGATCTACCTATTCCTCTTGAGCCACCTGTTACCAATGCATATTTTGCCATTTTAAGAATGTCTTGTTTCAGATTTTAATCTAACAAAGTGCAAAAATACAAATATTATTTCTATTTATGTAATCAAATTACAAAAAAGTAGGGTTTTCCCCTATTCCTTTTAGGGATTTCATCTACTCTCGTCTGTCGAATTTATCTAATTTTGCAACCAGATAATTAAAAGTTAAACCAATTAAAAACTATAAGATTATGAAACGTATTATTATTGCTATCGCATGTATAGCACTCGCAATGCCAACATTCGCACAGTACAGAAGAGGATACGAACGTCCAATGCAACGCAGTTATTCTCGTCAGAGTAGTTACAACCGTTATCGTGGGGACGTTTATTGGGGACTCCGCCTCGGACTGGGCGTTTCTACTGTCAACTCTGACGATACGCACCTTGACGGCGGTTCTTCACAGACAGGTCTGAACGTAGGTGTAGCCGTCGGTTTCCAGTTAGCGCCTCAGGCTCCTGTATATCTGGAAACCGGACTCTATTATATAGAAAAAGGTGGTAAGAACACATATAGCGGAACGAAACTCACTTACGATCTGAACTATCTGGAAATGCCTATCGTCGTAAAATACAAGGCATACCTAGACCGCGACGTGGCCATTGAACCCTTTGCCGGTGGATATCTCGCCTGCGGTGTAAGCGGAAAGGCAAAAAACTTCAATAGCAGAAATGCAGACGAATCTTTCTCCGATGATTATTTCCAACGTTTCGATGGTGGTATACGTATCGGTTGCGGAATAGAATACCAGATGTTATATGCTGAAATGGGATACGACTTCGGACTTGCCAATATCTGTCATGATACATTCGATAAGTCGCACAACGGTTGCTTCTTTGCCAACCTTGGTGTCAACTTCTGACCTGTATTTCAGATGCCCCGTCGTGCGAGAAAAATTGCGCACCGTGGAAAAAAATTATCCTTGAAGGAAAAAAAAATTCCCTTGTGCGCAATTTTTCTCGCGCGACGGGGAACAAAAAAAGGAGAAAAGCAAATATTACTTTTCTCCTTTTTTACTCTTTATACTAAGATATCTATTATAGATCGAATTTGTAACCTATTGTAAACATGAAAGTACTATTTTTTGAATCTCCGTCCTTTGTTATTTTTGTCAGAGCCCAATTGTAGCGTGCATCAAAAACAAAATTCTGATATTCATAAGAAGCTCCAACAGGTATAGAGAATATAACACTATTAGCCTTACTGTCGTCAAAGCCCAAATTTGTAGCTATTTTATCTAGGTCGTATTCTGTACCACTGATCTTCATTTTTGCTTTCGTTTTAAAACCGATTTGTGGACCAGCTTTTATAGAAAGACCTTTCGCAACATAGAAATTAGCAAGAATAGGGATATTTACATATTCCAAATTCAACTTTTCTATCCCGGCTGTATTGTCTTTGTAACTACAACCTTCCATTGAATACAAAGCGCCAACAGAAATACCAATCATGTCTGTTGCCTGATATTCACCTTCAAAACCAGCAACTAGTCCAACTTTTGCTTTGTTGTAACTACCTCCATCTGTAATATTTGATACATTAATACCAACCATTGGTTTCAAAGATATTGAACCAACTGCGTGCTGTGCACTTACGCCTAATGTTAATAACATCGCAGCGATAACCATAAATAATTTTTTCATAATTCTATTTTTTAATTATTAATGAATTAGGCTGCAAATGTAGTTAATTTTAGTTACAAGCCAAAATTATAATGAAAGAAAATGATAAATGCAGGGAATAATGAAGAACGATTCTAGATATTAGAACATATTCATTCACTTTCAAGCATCTGATTGACGTGGGGTTTCAACGTGAGATAACGTGAGGGATCATCACTCTCATCCTTGAGGGCTGTGCCGCTCTTTTTCATTTTATAGGCGTTTTCTATAAGCCAAGCCAGTTTGAAGGCTGCTTTCTCATAACTCAGGCCTTCCGGACGGATATTAGAGATACAATTACGTTCACTCTCGAGTCTGCCCCAATACGGTTTGTAGGTCATATAGACTCCGAGACTATCCGGTGAGGACAATCCAGGACGTTCACCAATCAGTATGGCGACAAGCCCGCAATGCATCTGTTCGGCGATATCATCACCCAGAGCCACCCTACTCTCTTTGGCCAGAACTATCGGTCCCACACTCATCCCGAGTTCCTCCATATAGGGAAGGAACTGACGGATGAGGGGCAATGCCTGCTTGTGCACTGCCTTGGATGATAGCCCGTCGCCAATAACCAACAGGACATCTGTACCTTTGTAATCCATCTTTCGTAACATATCCTTGCTTCTTTCGCTCAACCGCCTGCCTAAATCGGGACGGCACAAGAACACCTCTCTGTTGGCGGCCGAACTTTCCACTTTTATCGTTTCGAGATTCATCTTATGCAATTCGCCGGCTATCTTATCCCGATCGAATGGCATTTTGATTGAGTCTCGTGCCCGAGCGTGCGCCAAACTGAACTTGAGATAGTCATCCGTCAGTATACTGCAGCCTGTCCTGCCCAGAGCGATGCGGGCGTCGGTAAAAGACTTCAGTTCTTCCCAACAGTCGCGCTCTCTTATATTCTCTGTCCTTATCGTTATATAATTATCCATTTACAGCCTCCAGTTTTTCTATTTGCAATAATTTGTTGGTCGGTTTGAACGGCAGCAAGTCTCCACGCCCGTCTATAAGGTTCATCTTCTGCAACCATGCTTCGAATTCGGGCGCATGACGCTTGCCGAGCAACTTGCGCGCATACAGGGCATCATGATATGATGTGCTCTGATAATTGAGCATGATATCGTCTGCGCCGGGCACGCCCATGATATAATTTACGCCACCCGCGACGAGCAATGTGAGCAGATTATCCATATCATCCTGATCGGCTTCGGCATGGTTCGTATAACAGATATCACAACCTAGGGGTACACCCATCAGTTTACCGCAGAAATGGTCTTCCAGTCCGGCACGCGTAATCTGTTTTCCGTCATATAGATATTCCGGACCTATAAAACCGACAACCGTATTGACCAGCAACGGATGATAACGACGTGCCACAGCGTAACAACGGGCTTCGCATGTCTGTTCGTCCACTCCGAAGTTGGCCTCTGATGACAAGGCGGAACCTTGACCTGTCTCAAAATACATACAGTTATCCCCGATGGTTCCTCTGTGCAGACTCTTGACCGCTTCATATCCTTCATCCAGCATTTTCAGGTTTACGCCGAATCCGGCCATCGCCTTTTCCGTACCGGCGATACTCTGAAATAACAAATCTACAGGCGCGCCTCTGTTTATCATCTCCGTACAGGTGGTGACATGGGTGAGTACGCACGACTGTGTAGGGATATCATAATTGTGAATAATATCATCCAACATATAGTTGAGGTTCATTAATGTGAGGATACTGTCACTGGCTGGGTTTATTCCGATAACGGCATCACCGCAACCATACATGAGTCCATCGATGATACTGGCAGCGATTCCTTTCAGATCGTCTACAGGATTGTTGGGCTGCAAACGGACACTCAGTCGACCAGGCATACCGATCGTATCACGGAATTTTGTTATCACCCTGCATTTCTGGCCAACTATAAGCAGATCCTGATTACGCATTATTTTGCTGACAGCAGCAGCCATCTCGGGTGTTATACCTGGTGCCACGAAAGACAAATCTTCTGTCGTGGTATGGTCGTTGAGAAGCCAATTACGAAAGTCACCCACAGTCAGACTACTTATCGGTGCGAAAGCCTCCTTGTCGTGTGTGTCGATAATCAGACGCGTCACCTCATCGTTTTCGTAAGGAATCAGAGGTTCCTTCAAGAACTGTATAAGGGGCACATCTGCCAAAGTCATCTTTGCGGCCACCCGCTCTTCCATACTGGAAGCCGAGATTCCGGCAAGGTCATCACCGGAACGTGCCGGTGTGGCCTTTGCCATCAGTTCTCGCAGATCTTCAAATTTATATGTGATGTTTCCTAGTTGTTTCGTGTACATATACATGCTCTCCTATAACCTTACTTTCATCTTCCGGTTCCATCTCTATCGGAGCTTCAGGGGCATTGTCGTCGATGATGACCAGATCTTCACGTATCGCCTTGCGGTTGTACAGATAATATCCGTAACAAGCAGCCATTATTACAACGAAAGCGACAAATACATTGAAGTTGTAATAGATCATCAAGACAAAACATACAACAGCTCCTATCAAAGCGATAATAGGAAATACCGGATAACATATCGCTTTATACGGACGTTCCAGATCCGGCTCTGTCTTACGCAGACGGAACAGTGACATCATAGAAATGATATACATCGTTATAGAACCGAAACAGGCTAAAGTAATAATGTTAGCTGTTAGCGACTGACCGTTCATAAACGGGTCGAGTCCGTCGCATAACACGCATATAATACCGAATACGGCTGTTGCGATGATTGCCCAATGAGGTACGGCGCGCTTGTTGACCCAGCATAATGCCTTAGGCAGATAACCGGCTCTTGAAAGTGCAAATATCTGACGGCCGGCTTCCATGATGATACCGTGGAATGATGCCAGAAGTCCGAACAGACCCAAACATACAAGCATGTGCACCCAACCGCTCTTTTGTCCGACGACCATCATCATTGCCTTTGGCAACGGGTCGTTGAGATTTGACAGTTGTTTCCAGTCACCTGAACCTCCAGCAAACATCATAACACCGGCTGCGAGAAATACAAGGGTGATAATACCACTAATAAAACCTTTCTTTACTGTAACTTGTGGATTTTTTGCCTCTTCTGCACTCATTGATGCTCCTTCTATAGCTAGGAAGAACCAGATGGCGAATGGAATAGATGCGCATATACCGCCAATCGTACCCATAGAGAAGGTATCAGAACCAGCCCATCCGTTAGTCAGGAAGTTGGTCAGTGCAAAACCTGGTGCTACAACACCCATAAACACCAACAATTCACATATAGCTATAATGGTTACTGCCAACTCGAACGTAGCTGCCGCCGAAACACCACATAAGTTGAGCGCTACAAACAGAGCATAAGCCACTATCGCTATGGTTACAGGACTCAGTCCCGGAAACAAATCACTAAAGTAGGCTCCGATAGCCAAAGCTATTGAGGGCGGGGCACACACATATTCGATGAGTGTGAATGTTCCTGCCAGGAAGCCTCCCATCGGACCATAAGCGCGACGGGCATAAGCGAACGGTCCGCCGGCTTGTGGTATGGCACAGGACATCTCCGTAAAACTAAAGATAAATGTTAAATACATGACGGCTACAAATAATGTGGCAATCAGGAAACCTAATGTTCCTCCTGATGCCCAACCGTAACTCCATCCGAAATAATCTCCTGAAATAACAAGACCTACTGCTATTCCCCATAGGTGAAAAGCGTTCAACTTACGCTTTAATGTCGATTTTTGCTTACCCATACCTTATTGAATTTATTAATTTGTGTATTGTGTCGTTTGTTTGTGTTGATATAGCCTCCTGAAAATATCATTTTGCCAACTTTCAAGTGCAAAGTTACAACAAAAAGAAATAAAATAAGGAATATTACTATCAAAAAGATATATTAAAAACATAAATAATTACTTTTTGATAATTTAAGCATGTAATTTGTTTCCAAATTGAAACTAAAATATCGCAAATGGTTCCAATTTGACACCTTTGTGCATAAATCAGGAATATTTGTATCAAAAAGGAGCCTGAAAACAAAAAAAGGCAGAATCTTTCGATTCTGCCTACAAATTAATTATAATAAAAATTATTTCTGCATATCATAAACCACCTGCATCAATTTCTTGCCTATGGCATCAGCATCTTCCATCGTTGAAGCTTCACTATAAACACGGATAATCGGTTCGGTGTTACTTTTACGGAGATGAACCCATTTGTCGGGGAAGTCTATTTTAACTCCATCTATATCCGTGATCTTTTCGTCCTTAAACATTTCTTTTACCTTCACCAATATTGCATCAACATCTGTTGAAGGTGTCAGGTCAATACGATTCTTTGCTATAAAGTAATTAGGGAATGTGGAACGCAGTTGACTGACTTTACATCCTTTGTGAGCTAGAGATGACAAGAAAAGGGCAATACCGACAAGCGCATCACGACCGTAATGGCTCTCCGGATATATGACTCCGCCATTGCCTTCACCACCGATAACAGCATGAACGTCCTTCATCTTTGTTGTAACATTCACTTCACCTACAGCAGCAGCCGTATATTTACCTCCATGTTTTTCTGTCACATCACGTAAAGCACGTGTTGAACTTAAGTTGGATACTGTATTACCGGGTGTCTTACTCAACACATAATCGGCTACGGAAACCAACGTATATTCTTCTCCGAACATCTTACCGTCTTCGCATATAAACGCAAGTCTGTCGACATCGGGATCAACGACAACTCCAAGATCAAACTTACCTTTGCTCATCTCTCCCATAATACCACCGAGGTTTTTCTCTAAAGGCTCCGGATTATGGGCGAAATCACCAGTTGCTTCTCCATTGAGGAACGTATATCTGACGCCAAGAGCATCAAGCAATTGCGGCAGGATAATGCCACCAACAGAGTTAATGGAATCAACACACACATTAAACTTCGCAGCTTTAATAGCATCTACATCTACAAGTTTGAGGGCAAGAACACTATCAATGTGTTTTTTATTATATGTATTGTCTTCCGTATACTGTCCAAGGTTATCAACCTCGGCATAGTCGAAATCTTCTTTATCTGCGATGCTCAACACTTCGTTTCCATCATCCTTCGTAAGGAATTCTCCCTCGTTATTAAGTAGCTTAAGGGCATTCCAATGACGAGGATTATGACTGGCCGTAATAATAATACCGCCATCGGCACCTGACATACGAACAGCCAGTTCGGTAGTAGGTGTTGTAGCCAGACCGATATTAACCACATCATAACCGAAGCCCATAAGTGTTCCACATACCACCTTTGCTACCATATCGCCTGAGATGCGGGCATCTCGGCCGACAACGATTTTACCACTGTTCGACTTTCCACTACGACGTATAAACGTAGCATAAGCTGTTGTAAACTTAACAATGTCTAACGGGTTAAGTGTATCACCCGTCTTTCCGCCGATTGTTCCGCGGATACCTGAAATAGATTTAATAAGTGTCATTGTTATCTTCCCCTTTGGTAAGTTATTTCATAATAGCATGGGTAAACATACTGTGAAGCATACGCCTGTCCTTCTGAATGAGGTACAATAAGTTTCACCTTAGCTATTTCTTCATTTTCATTCGTAGGTCTGCCTATCTTGATATATGACAACGGAACTAGCCATCCCGAAGGTACAGATGTAGATGAATAGGCATAATACATCAAGCTATTGGTATCAAATGAGGCTGTGAAAGTCCCGCTTGAATTGTAGACACTCATAATCTCAGGCTGAGCACTAAACGCATTAAGTTGGTCTGTAAGCTGAATCGTATCCCTATTTTGTGTCTCGTTGACAACTTCTATATTCTTTTCGGTAAAACGGCATATTACTGTTGCGCTTTCACCATCTTTGAGCTTTGCTCCACAACCTTCGCGGACGATCTGCATATACACTCCTGAATTATTAAGTAAGACATATTCATTCTTACTTTTTGCAGTGTCTGTAGTATAATTCTGAGCTTCAAACTGATCTTGTGATATGACTGTGATAGAAGAATCACTGATAAACTGATTGATTGCAGCACTTTCTTCTTTTTTCTGGTCTGCGTATGTCTCAGTATCATTACATCCTACTATCATCATAGTAGCGATAACGGATAAAAGCGCGATGGCTGTTTTTTTCATTCTTTTCTATTTAGTTTAAATCGTGGCAAAATTACAAAAAAGCGGGCAAATAAGGAAAAATAGAAGTTGATATTATGCTACTTTAACTGATTATTAAAGTCTTAATCGTTCCTGAAAATGAATAATCGCTAATTTAACAATATTTTCAGCTTCTTCCATCGTACAATATAATCTACCGCCTGCTGCATTCAGGTGTCCGCCCCCATTAAAGTATTTGTTTGCCACTTCATTACATGGAAAATCATCAACAGAACGAAGACTGACCCATATCAGATTGTCTTTTTCCGTGTCTTCACGTAAAGAGATGGACATCTTAAGTCCTTTTATCTGTAACGGCATATTTACCAGTCCCTCGGCATCACCTTTTTTAAAGAAAAATTTGTTCATATCCTGTCGGGAAATCGTAAAGTATGCGACATGATAATCTTCATATACCTGCATCTTCTGATATAGTATATATCCGATAAGACGCAGGCGGGATGCACTGTAATTATTATATACATTGCGGTATATTTTGTCTTTATCTATATTCTTTGTCAACAACTGACTGATAATAAAGAATATTTCCGGACTATTCGAATTATACGTGAAACCACCTGTGTCTGTCATCATTCCGCAATAGATAGGAATCGCCATGTTCTTATCCATTTTTTCAAAAGCATCCAACTGCCATAATAACCGGAAAACAAGTTCGCTGGTTGAACTTAATTCTGGATGCGAAATGGTGAGGACAGTATCCATTTCCGGATTCGGATGATGGTCGATCATTACTTTCCTTGCCTTACTTTCCAGCAAGGCATCACTCATGGCATCCAATCTTTGTGCACAATTGAAATCAAGACAAAATATAGCATCTGCATCCGAAAAGGCCTTGTCCAAAACCGCTTTCTTCTTGTCATATCTTAATATGTCATCAGCACCCGGAAGCCAATGCAGAAAATCAGGAAACTGATCCGGGACTACCAACATGGGGTGTTTGCCTAATGTACGCAAATATTCAGTCCAAGCCAGCGTGGAACCGATAGCATCACCATCAGGATTGACATGGCAACAGACAATTATCTTATCAGATGTGTTTATCAGGTCGGTGATAATGGCACATTCATTCTCATTTAATATATTAATATGCATAATGGGTGCAAAGTTAATAAAAAAGGCGCATCATCGATGCGCCTTTTCCAATTATTTATTGTTTAAAACAACTTGTTAGGATAGACACCTGAATCAATAAGACTTTGTATCTTGTCTACAACCGACTGACGGTCAGCGGCATAAGTTACGCCAAACCATTTACTTGTTGTATCAAGAACTTTGACGGTGGCAGTCTTTTCATTAATCAACTTATTCACCATCAACGGTATAAAGAATTCGGCTTTGAGATTTGACATATTAGCCGGATCCGACAAGAATTCTTTAAAATAAGCTTCGCTATGTTCGAAATAATCAGGAGTGAATCCCCACATATTCATTGAGACAGGAGTATTATCTTCTACTGCTACCCATTTACCATCTTCGTCTTTGTACGAAACAGGACCATTAACACGCATAATCTCTGTACGTTCAACGACAGTGGTTAAATTTTCTTTGTCATCCTTTGAACAGATTCCGCGAGCTACAGTACCATTCTCTGACAATGTATTCCCAACACGGAAACCAACCATTGCATAATCATTTTTACTGCCTTCGGGCAGTTCTGACAAAAATTTGCCTATTACCATGAAAGCATCACGATTATAGAAATCATCGCAATTGATGACACAGAAAGGTTCTTTAATCGCATCTTTCGCCATCATTACCGCATGATTTGTACCCCATGGCTTCACTCTGTCTTTCGGACATTCAAATCCTTCAGGAAGAGAATCCAGACTTTGGAAACATAATTCGACAGGTATATGTCCTTCGTATTTACTAAGAATCTTTTCACGGAAGTCTTTTTCAAAATCCTTACGGATAACAAATACGATCTTACCGAAACCGGCTTTGATTGCATCATAAATAGAATAATCCATAATCGTTTCACCATTGGGACCTAAACCGTCCAATTGTTTCAGACCTCCATAACGGCTACCCATACCGGCAGCCAAGAGTAATAATGTTGGTTTCATTTTCTTTTTATTTAAGCGTTAGTTATAATATATGAACTGCAAAGATAATATTTTTTTAAAACTTATACAAATCTATTTCAGATTAAAATATGAAATAAATAAACTTTCAACTTTTAGAACGGATATCCGACGGCAAAATTAAGTGTCTGACCATCTTTGAATGTCGGGATGTTATAATAGCCGCTCTTACCTGTTTCGTAAGGTACATGTATTCCGATACCCCAATCTACTCTGATAATCAGGAAATCCAAATCGTATCGTATTCCGATACCGGTGCCAGTAGCCATCTCCTTAAACATATTCTTAAACTTAAACTGTGAGCCGGCTCGATATCCGTCGTCTTTGATTGCCCAAATATTTCCGGCATCAAGAAAAGCAGCGCCATAGAGATTGCCAAATATATTAAAACGATATTCAAGATTGGCTAACAGTTTCATGTCCCCAGTCTGGTCTACATACGACAGTCTCTGTACGTCTGTGTAATAACTTCCGGGACCGATACTTCGCGCCGCGAAAGCCCTTATGCTATTAGCTCCACCTATATAGAACTGTTCATTGTATGGCGCACTGGAGGAGTTTCCATAAGAATAGATCAAACCCGCACCTATATGTGCTATCAACTGACTCTTGTTGGTCAGTTGCCACGTCTTTCTGAAATCGGTCTGGATTTTAAAGAACTGTGCATACGGGTTTTTGAACATTTCCTTATTTTCATCATTCCAACTTTTTCCGGAAACCATGTATCCTAAAGAAAGGATGTTACCGGCCTCCGTAACAGACGTTTCCCATTGTATCGGATTACGATATTTTGAGGGGCTCGTATAGGTATAGGTATACTTCATCTTCGGTATAAACTGATTCTGCATAGATATCATTAAATAGGGATTAGCCACACAGATAGAATCAAATTTGTCTGTCGAACTGTTCATATATTGATATGCTATAATCAATGGACTAAACTCATGCATAGAAGTGGCTGATGTCTGAAATCTGTAAGTAAGTTCGCCGGAGACCGTATGCATTCTGAAATAACTGGCCCTGTTTATAATGTTAGAAGATACTTTAATCAACGTGGAAGGGGTGGTATAAAATCTATGACGCAGACGGAAAGGCAACATCAATCGCGGCAATTCCAAAGAAGCGTCTCCACCATATTCGTATGAATGAATCTGGTTTCCGGAACCTTGTACATTGTTACCTACTTGCCATTCGTAAGAACCGTTTAGATTAATATCCAGTTTTTCACCACCACGGAAAGCATTCCTTTTGGTAAAACCGACTTTCAGTCCCGGGCCTGTACGGCCGTTTGTCTTATTGATATAATTTGATTCAATATAGAAATCATAAGGTTTGTCTAGTACACAATTCAAGAACATATCCAGAGTGTCACATGCAGATGTGGTATCACGTGGGACGAATTTGAAATCTGTCAGACTAAAGCACCCGGAGGCACTGACCTTGTTGGCTGATTCTACATAATTTTGATAACTATACAACTGTTTGGGCCTTAATTTCAAGTCTTTCAATATAACCCTCTGACGGATTGGTGGGCGTTTCCCATTAAAATGCACTGTCAGAGAACGATGTGTAATCGAATCCTTCAGTTCTTCCATAAACTGCCTACGTATCTCTACATCAAGTTTACCGATGTACCATTTATGTTTCGCTTTATCAGGTATATCATCCGCCAACTGGAAGTGCAATTGCACTTTACCCGGATTGGATAATGTATCCGCCAAATAGGTAGCATAACCCGACTGATAATAATAATAACCGTTATTACGGAACATAGCACTAATCCGGTTCCTTTCCGCATCCAATGTAGATACGTCAAAGGCATCTCCACTATGAATGACCGACTGTTCCATGCTCGTCTGAATCAGACTGTCTGCTCTATAGGGGAAACCTACATACTTTATTGTATCCAACGTATACAGATGATTCAAACTCACATTATATCCTATCTTGCATTCCTTTGGATTCTTCTGATTTATCTTTTTAAAATCGACCTTACCGTTAAAATACCCATGGTTACGAAGAACCGACTTGGCTACAGATGCACGCAATTCGGGATTCACCCAACTCATAAGAACTGGAGCTTTGCCGAATGATTTTGTAACCCACTTGCTAAATGGTGATTCGGATGAAGAAAAAGCATTCCAAACCCATAAACCGTAAGGGAAAGGTGTACGATAATAAGAACTTCCGAAGAAAGCTCCATTAGGTGCACATGCTAAAGCCGCTTCCACTTCTTCCTGAGTCGTTATGAAATGGTCATTTTTCTCATAATTATCATATTCTATTTTCGTCAATCCGGTATACAACTGGTCACCGTCCGGTATATTCTTAGTTGTAGAACAAGATAACGATATCATTATAATAAGTATAAATGATATAATATGTATTTGTTTATATGTCAATAACTTCTTCATCAAACATTATTTTGTTTTCACTGAATCCATTGGTGGAACAACATCAGCAGTATCATCTTTAAATTTTAAAATATCCTTGAAATGCTGTACTTTACGACGTATAATGAATCCAACTCCATAGTCGGTCGTCTCACCTTCCAACCAATCATAGACATTGCGGTTGTAAAACAGTTTAACATATTTGTTAGCCGTATTGTCCAAACGGTATTCAAAGGTGACATTATCAAAGAACGACTGGTTTTGATTCTGTACATCAGAACCTGTAGAAACCTTTCCTCCAACAACGATATTCAATCTATTGTTCCAAAAACGTTTGGCAAACTTAAACGAATAGTCTGTGTGTGAATTACCCGAAGCATCAGTCGAATTATCCATACCGAAACTGAGGTCAAGTGTTCTCATCGCATTTCCGGCGATACCGTTTATCTCACTCTGCAAGAACGAATTGAGCGCACTGTTCATAGAGAAGCCACTTGTATTTCCATCTGCCAGATACATTCCTGTAGTGAGCATCGTCACCGCAAGTTTTCCTCTTTGTTCCTTGCTCATTGACGACAGTTCGTTTGAGACCGTCATATCCTCTGGGGCTTCTATCGTAAATTCCAATCCCATATCTTTCAATATTTTGGTTATCACGACACCGCAATTAAACGTGACACTCCTACCTGTACCTCCTTCACTTGACACCGTAGCCTTGGTTTGTTCCTTGGCTGTAATATTCAGTTTCGGGTTCATCGGGTCGCCATTAAATTCTATATAACTGCCATCTTGTATCGTAAAAGTCTTCAGAGGAATTACAGGTAACGAATACTTCATCTCACCATTATTGAGAGTATAGCGCCCCGTAAGACGTATGTTATCGATAGGATTGTACTGCATACGCAAATCACCTCCACCGATAAGGTCTACATAGTTGGAATTATCTGAGTTCAAAGCACAGAATATTCTAGCTCCGTCATTGACACTCATCGTAAGGTCCATATCAAGACCATTTAACGGAGGCCGTTTCACCACCTCTTGGGTTGTATCCTTGAAATCAACAAATTTTACTAGCTCATTCAACTGATTATCTGTGGTCAGCGGAGAATCGCGGAGCACGTATGTCATATCCGTGCTTCCCAGCACATCTAATTTCCCCCGCATATTAAGATTGTCCAGATATCCATGTATCGTACCAAAGAAATTCACAAACGCCTTGCCATAAGCGATAGACCTGCTATTCTCTTTTGCATTAATAATCTGATAATTCTTTGCTCGCATCTTCAGACTCATATTGATCTTGTCCATATCTGCAAAATCCAAATAGCCTGAAATATTAAGAGGATTATCATTATTAGCATACATCTCAAAGTTTTCGAACAACAGATGACTGCCTACTATACGTACAGGGTCGTTATCAAATCTAAGTTCTACACCATAGGGGACACTGACCAGATAGGATGAATCAAGATACACTTCTCCGTCTACCTGCGGTTTCTTTAATGAACCTTTAATGCTTACAGAACCTTCGGCATAACCTTTCAATCCCATAATCTGTTCGGGGATAAATCCGTTGACCATTGACATCGGGAATTTTTCCAGACCTAAGGTCGCATCGAGATAGCCGTCTCCTTCCGGTTTATATGTACCTTTGATTGTACCCACTTCCTTTTCATCACGCATCAATCGACCGTCGACATAATGCGAACCGTCATCTTTTGGCATATAAACGAATTCACTGCTTACATTACCCAACGGGCAACCTTCGTATGTCATCTTATTCACCGCAACATCAGACGAAACAGACAAATTCTCTTTGGTCTGTATCACATGGAAATCACCATTCAACGTACCTGTCATCCTTGGCAAATAAGGTAAGACGGACATAATTTTGCCCATTTCGAATTTATGCAAACTGACTGTTAAATCCTGTAGGGCATCTGTATTCGTATCATCTGTATAGACCTTAATACCCGCTCCGTCTTCTGCCAATAGATCAATATCGGCAGACACTCGTCGGTTATTACCGAGGAATACGTAATTATCCTGATTCAGACTGAACTTCTTATATCCCAAAACCGGTTCATCAGGAGACAGATGGAATCGAAGACCTTTTTTCTCCATTGCCACTTCTGCACCAAGCAACAGACCCAGTTTATTATCTGCATCAAAATACTTCACATTTAATTCCGCACCATTCTTCAACAGACTTCCATCTATCAATGCATTGAATACATATTGCGGATTTTTCTTGTTATTTTGTATTTGTCCTTTAAACTTGAAATCCGTAGAATCCGATTCAGCTATAACATTGATAGTATCTATCTGTACACCGGCCGTTCGCAGTTTATTGATATGTAAATTCCCATTTAAACCTTCTTCCGGAGAAGATGTCATATTTACATAAAGTGTATCAAACTGATATCCTTTATATTTCATAAAGTTGTAAATCGGATTGTCATTTCCACTACTTACCAAAAGGTTCATCTGCGGTAAAAGTCTTCTGATTCGTGCTTGGTCTATGGTTCTATTGTTAAACTCGCGCATCACTTCTTTCATGATTCTCTGAGTGCAACCCATCAACCATTTGTATCCTCCCCTGGCTCCCATATCCATCTGGAAGTTTCCACAATACAATTTTGCGCGGGTGGTATCTTTGTCTGTCAGTATATCCATCACCACATCCGTGGGGCGATATGTTTTCTTTTGACTCATGATCGTCATATCACTGACCATACCTTCCACTTTATAATAATTGTTCATATCACTGGCTATGTCGACATGAGCACAAAGAGAAGTGGTAAATGGCGAAGACATGAGTCTTAATCTATAGAGATCGGCTTTCCCCAAGTCAGCTGATATTGTAGCTTGTACTTTTTTGGTATTAAGGAGGGCATCCAGTGAAATAAGTCCTTTCAGCAAAGGATTGTTACTGTCTATATCTGCATGCGCTTTACCGTTGCTTACAACCACGTTCGCCTTCATTTTATCAAGATTCCAATGACCGTATTGGAACTTCGATATATTTGCTTTTGCATTTATTTGTGTACGTTTTGACATGACATCAGTACCATGCCCTTTCACATCCACATTCCCTGTAAAGACGTAAAGGGAATCGTGGGGCATAAAATGATGTATCTGTAGGTTGCTTATACGGAGTGCTGCCTGATAACTCATGGCGGCAGCATTGAATGTTCCTTTTGCATGTACGACACCCCGACTCTCACGGGCTGTTAAATTTGCCGCGTAATGCTTACCTTTCATACTGAAATTGCCAGAAACACCTATTCCACTTGGTATTCTGTACTGGTTCATTATCTTTTTATCAAGGAGAGCTGTCACAAAACCGAGATTATATGTATGCGCATTCAGACGAACCTGTGTATCAATATGTTTCATGTCCATCGGGTTAGCGATATATCCATTCGCCAAAATATCAAATGCTGTAGGAAGTTTTATAAACAGTCCTGTAAAATCGACATAATTCATATTACCGGTAACGGAGCCACGTACAATCAATGGATAATTGGGCCATCTGCGGACAAATACTTGTGGCATACCTCCCATAAAGCGCATCAGATCCTGTTTACCAAACAAGCCATCCATTCTCAGATAGATCTTTCCCGGTCTGTTCTTAGCGAAGGCATTAAGATCCATCTCGAAATCTGCCGACAATTCAGAATCGGGAGTTCGGAACCGCAATGCCGGGAGAAATACTTTTGTGGAATCCAAGGATATAGGACCAGTAAACTCATTCACCTCTATACCACTTTTTTCTTTAAAAGAGCAAGCCCGCATCTTCAAATTCAATTTGGGCGAGAGGTAATACAGAGAATCTATACCTATGTTTATATCCGATAATGCTATATGATTATAATCAAGTCCTTTGGTAAATGTTTTAAAGTTGTTGTCATATTTCAGACGTCCATGATTCCAATCCAACGAACTGACCTGATATAGACCCTTATACAAATCAAAATATCCGTTATGAGCCTTCGTGCTACCCATATACGCTTCAACCTGCAACGTATCACCCGGCATGTGGACAGTCACATCCGTGTTGGATATATTAAGTTTACTCACATATATTTTCCAAAAATTCTTATTTGGTGTAGTATCAGGAGGCACTGTATCACTAAGTTCCACCTGAAGCCGGGCATCTGCAATATCAGCATTGTTGACTTTAACAAATTGCTTATTGATATCTATTCCGTGACTCTTCAGCGACAGTTTGCCGACGATGCCCCTGACACGCGCCTTATGAACGAAATTAGTGGTATTGAGTTTCATCCTATTAAACTCAAGAGCATCTATCTCTACCTGTTTATGAAACAAAGGCATAAGTTGTACGTTGACTACCAGATTTTTAACATCAGCAACAGTATCCTTCACTTGCGGAAGAGAATCGTTCTGCTGAATCACCCGTAAACCATCCACGCCTAAATCCAGTGGAAAAACAAGATTAACATGATCGACAGTAATATTCATGCCCGTCTTTTCGGAAGCATACGATGCGACCTTCTTTACAGCCCAATTCTGTACCGGTGGGACATAAAGAAGTATAGCCAATAAAATAATGAGAAGGAATGGAGTCAGCACGACGACACCGGTCCACTTAAATATTTTTTTTGCACGTATATCCATATATTATTTATAAAGCGAAAGCAATATATTGCCTCGTCTACAATGTGCAAAGTAAATAAAAAAATTGGTAATTGGGCAAACTTATTAGTAAAAAATCCTTTTAATCACCGAAAAAATAGTCTATTTGTCAGTTTTTTCAATTGAATCTGTTATACTACTCCATAGATTGTCACCAGGGAAAGGAGCTTCTACAATCAAATTTTGTTTGGATACAGGGTGGACAAACTCTATTTTTCGTGCTAATAATGAAATACTGCCATCTGGATTACTACGCTTGGCACCATACTTCAGATCCCCCTTTATCGGGCAGCCTATATTTGCCAACTGGCAACGAATCTGGTGATGTCTGCCTGTCATCAGATTCACTTCTATAAGGGTATAATTGTCTGTATGCCCGATTACTTTATATTTCAAGACAGCCTGTTTCGAATTGGGTACTTCATGGTCGTAGGCATAACTCTTATTTTGTTTTTCGTTTCTTACGAGCCAATCTGTCAAAGTACCTTCCGTCTGTTGAGGACAATTCTTTGTGATTGCCCAATACGTCTTGTGCACATCACCAGTGCGAAACATCTCATTCAGTCGGGCTAACGACTTCGATGTACGGGCAAAAACGACTAGTCCACTGACGGGACGGTCAAGACGGTGCGTTACGCCGAGGAAAACATTCCCCGGCTTAGCGTACTTCGTCTTAATATATTCTTTTACTGTTTCAGACAGCGGTTTGTCACCGGTCTTGTCACCTTGAACAATCTCGCCACTCTGTTTTGAAACAATAATGATATGATTATCTTCGTATACGACCTGCATACTTGAAATTACATATTCATACCACCATCTACCTGGATAACCTGTCCAGACACATAAGAAGACATGTCTGAAGCCAGGAATGTAGCTACATTGGCTATATCCTCTACGGTACCACCACGGCGCAATGGAATCTTGTTAATCCATTCCTTACGAATTTCTTCAGGAAGAGCCTGTGTCATTGGTGTATCAATAAATCCCGGAGCGATTGCATTCGCACGAATTCCTTTACGTCCCATTTCCTGTCCGATACTCTTTGCCAAAGCTATCAGTCCTGCCTTTGAAGCTGCATAGTTGCACTGGCTGGCATTACCATGAACACCGACTACCGAAGACATATTGATAATTGCACCTGCCTTCTGACGCATCATAATAGGTGTACATGCATGTATAAAATTAAAAGCAGATTTCAAGTTTACTGCTATCACAGCATCCCATTGAGCTTCTGTCATTTTCAGCATCAGACCGTCTTTTGTAATACCTGCATTATTTACAAGGATATCAATACTACCAAAATCAGCTTTAACCTGATTGACGACCTCTTCTGTCTGTGAAAAGTCGGCAGCATTACTAGCATAACCTTTTGCTTTTACACCTTTTGCAGCTATTTCATTTTCTGTAGCCTTACCGTTCTCGTCGATAACGAGGTCTGTAAATGCAACATTAGCGCCTTCTTCAGCGAATTTGAGTGCGATAGCTTTTCCGATACCGCGTGCAGCTCCTGTAACGAGGGCTGTCTTGCCTGTTAATAATCCCATTTTTGTTTTTATTTATTAGTTTATTTGTTAAAACCCATTTTTCCTAATGCTCCGTATACGAATTTTGCAACTAACGGTTTACTCGTCTCTTCTGTCATTCCATGACCTAGACGTCCATATATATATGGTACTTCCAGACCTTTTATACAATAGTGTGTTATATCCGCAACCAATTCTACACTATCTATTTCAAATTCGCCGTCAGCCTTGCCATCCGCATACACCTTGCGGAACAATTCGATTTCATCCTCATCGAAGTTCTTTCTTACCTTTTCCACCATCCATATATTACGGAAAAATTCAGCCCTGAGATTACCGTTCCTTACGACGGTCTCTTTTATCATACTGAGGTGCGTATAAATCAATTCGATAATCTTATCCTGAGGTCTTATCTTCTTAGCTGCTACTTCATCCAACTTATCAGAAAGTCTTTCAAGTTCCGACTCTATTACGGCATAATACACATCCTCCTTACTTTTGAAGTATGTATATAGCGTACGTCGCCCCTTGCCCGATGAGATAGCAATATCATTCATAGTTGTATTTTCCAATCCGTTTTTAGCAAACAACTGTCTTGCTACATCTACCAGTTTCTGACGTGTTTTTGAAATTGACATTTGTTTTTCCCTCCCAAGTTAAATATTGCACATTGCATATATCGTGTGCAAAAGTATGCTTTTATTTTGATTTACGCAAATTATTCAGTCACAAATGATTGAAAGAGCGGAATAAAAATGATAAAAACTAAAAAAACTCTGCATTTATTTGCATAAGAAAAAATAAAGGTGTACCTTTGCAGTCGCAATTCAGAAATGGGATGCAAATTAATAAACATCGCGGAGTGGAGCAGTTGGTAGCTCGCCAGGCTCATAACCTGGAGGTCACAAGTTCGAGTCCTGTCTCCGCAACCAAATTAGCGCAAAGTATTGGATAACAATATTTTGCGTTTTTTGTGTAAAACACCTGGGACAGACTCGGGACAAAATTCTAAAACATGAAAAGAACATTGACAGTAATATTTTTTGCGATATTGTGTATTTCCAATGGGTTTACGCAAGAAAGCACCGATATTGTCATCGGTCAAAGAGCAAACGGAAGTGATATAAAGGTTAAGGCGATCCACTTCAAAAAGAACATTAAAGGATTTAGTATTACACCCGATTTCAGATACCTTTGTCTGGAATTTGTTGACTTCAATCTTATCAACGGGAATTGGAATGATAATGGGAAATTGGCCATATACGATTATAACAATAATCAATTGCTTTGGAAAATGCCCATAGATTACTCCGGTGGTAATGAAATACTGACAAACAAAGGGATATTGATTGCAGAAGGAACAAAAAGACATTATTATGATATAACGACCGGTAAACAATTATGGAATCAGACGTGTGTTTCTGGTGTCATCACAAACAATGATAAAGATTCGTCAGAAATCTTATTGGGCTATAAAAGTTTAGGAAGCGGAGTCTTTTATGCCTTGGATATGATGAATGGCCATGAGTTATGGAATACAAAAATATACCACAACATGTCTTTTGGCGGTTACAAGAAAATCAACCAAGAGAAATATCTGATCATCGGTGATAAAATGCATCTTGTCAATCCTCAGACCGGTATTCTCTCAACGTATGACTTGCATGCCGGTATGATAGACAAAACAAACAGTATTACTTCACCTGATGACAATTCTATGTTAATGGTCGGGACTGTGGGTAATGAAATCTACTCAATGCCTTATATGACAAACAGTAATGTTATTACAGGCCTTAATTCAAACATCTGCATCAAAGACTCATGTATTTATATTGCTGACAATACGAGACTAGCTTGCCTTGACCTGTCATTGAATACAAAATGGGAACATTCTTATCCTGAGGGAATGGCTTCACATTCCATCTTGACTATCTACAGGAACAAGATATCCATGCTGAATATGGGACATGGACTACATAGTAATGGTTCGAAAGTGGAATGTGGTATACCTTTTCTGGCATCTGCCGATAGGAAAACTGGTAAAAATTTCACTATTCACTATTTAGCTTCAGATAAAGGAATCATCAACGATGCGGTAGTCTACAACAATCAATATTTTATCATTCTCAATAATCAAGTTGCGAGTCTTTCGTCATCAGACACCACCTCTATCTGTCCTAAATGGGATTTCAAGAAACATGGTGCGCCAACGGCCTTACTTAGCGACACTCTGTATTCATATAATCAGTCGACAGGCAACTTTGCCATCATCTGCAACGACGACTACAACTGTCCCGTATACTCGAGTGACAACTATATTTATATGATCGATAAAGATATAAATATAAATGGCAGACATCTTATATACGACACCTATAATCCCATCGCTGACATAAAAGATTATGTGTTGATCTCAAATGGCGGTACGGATAACTGGATTATAAAAAAATCAGGGGTTCCTGTTGTGCATCTTAGTATGATGATAAAGAAATGTTATGCCAATGGGAACAGGTTGGTTCTCCTGAATAATAATAATGACTTATGCTCATTAAACATAGATGAGATACTAAAAAACTAGTATCTCATCCATATTTATATTTTAAAATTGCTCCAATATCTGTATTCTCCTACTTGTCTCCGGATGCGTGGCGAAAAGAGAATTCATAAAACTCATTACTCCCTGTGACATGTTCTTAGGATGTATAATAAAGAGTTGAGCTACATCCTCACGTTTTACATTACCCAGTCCGGGATCTCCTGAAATCTTACGCAGCGCAGATGCCAAAGCCAAAGGATTTCCACTTAGTTCAGCTCCACCGGCATCAGCCATGTATTCTCTTTTTCTGGATATGGCAAATCTGGTCAGCAACGTGAAGAAGTAACCTACAGAACAACAAACCAGTGCCACTAACAATATCGCTATCATCGACAAACCGTTGCTCTTGCCGTCCTCGTCTCTGTCGTTTCTGCTTGACAGTCCACCACCGAACCAAAACATATTATACATCATATTAACGACCAGACTTGTAATGGTAGCCAATATACCGACGAATATGATACTGGTTATTAATAATCGTGTATCATGATTACGGATATGTGTCAACTCATGTCCTATGACACCTGCCAATTCGTCATCATTAAGCAATTCCATGATACCGGTTGTCAGTGTAACAGTATAACTCTTTTTGTCAATGCCGCTGGCGAATGCATTCAGTTGAGGATCGTCTACGACATTTATCTTAGGCATATCCATATTACACGTCATACATAAATTCTCTACAATATTATAGACACGGGGATTTTCTGTCCTCTTAAGAGGACGGGCACCCGTAGCATGACGGACCATTGATGCATTTGACATATATGCGATAACAAACCATACTGCGACACCAATGATTACCCAGGGAATCGCCTGTACAAAGTAATAATTGACAGTCACTGCATCCAACTGATGAACAACATTACCGTACTTGTCGTAATAACCATTACCAAAATAATTGAGAAGTGCCAGAAACAACCAGATAATCCCCAACAATATAGCCGGGAAGAGAAGTAATAATATGATACTCATCATATTATTACGACTGATTTGCGTCTGCATCCCTACATACTTCATATACTTTAGAATTTAATTTCGGGCGCTTTGTCCATTTCTGCTCTTTGCTCCTGAGGAACCTCAAACATCGGTTCTTTCTGAAAGCCGAACAACTTGGCAAAAATATTAGAAGGGAATGTCTGCACCGCATTATTCAGTTCACGTGTAGCAGAATTAAAGAATCTGCGTACAGCTGCAAGTTTATTTTCCAAATCAGAGATCTCACCTTGCAACTGCAAGAAATTCTGGTTCGCCTTCAACTCCGGATAAGCCTCGAGAGAGACCTTTAAGCCTGACAATGCACTAGTCAAAGCATTTTCAGCACTTATCTTATCATTGATGGAAGTAGCTCCCATAGCAGCAGAGCGTGCTTCTGTCACTCTTTGGAAGACTTCTTTTTCATGGTCAGCATAACCCTTAACAGTAGCAACCAACTGAGGCACCAAATCATGACGCTGCTTCAACTGTACATCAATATTAGCAAACGCATTTTCACGATTATTTCTCAACTTCACTAGATTGTTGTATAGACTGATCATCCAAATCACTAAGATGACAACAACCACTAAAACAATTATACCTGTCATACTTTTAAATTTTTATTCATTAATAAAGTACAAATATAATGCTAAACAGGTATCAAACAAAAAAAATTACGAAGTATTTCGTTTTTTTATAAATAAAAGAGGAACGTGATTAATCACGTTCCTCTTTTATTTATTATTTGATATAACTCATTACCTTTTCAAAATATCTCTGCGTTCGGGATATACTGTAATGCATGCCTCCGTTCCACGATCGTATCGCCTGTTCCACATTATTCATTGGATTATAAAATGCCTGAATAAGCAAAAACATTTCCTTAGATTTCTGGATACTAAACCTGTCTGACAGTTTATATCTCTTTTTACTTTTACGGCGTTTCAGAATTTGATTACATTGCAGAACTAAAACAGGAGTTATTTGCATTGCACCAACTGAGTTTCCACTCTTAGCACGCGAATTACCTTGACTTTCTACTTGTATGATAGCGTTTATGACATTATTCCAATCATAATTATTACTTGTTTTTTCTACTGAAGAATCATTAGCAAAACCAGCATCTGCAAACGCACTAAATGGTTCTATAATAGTAAACAACAAACACACACATACAATCTTTAAAATTTTATTCATTCTTATTTAATTTATGAAACCTGAACAAAATAAATATACTTGTTATTGTTCCGAACCAAAGTATAATCGAAAATGAAATACACTAAGGATCACGGCTCCTAATTGATTACTGAGTAGAATTTCTTAATACAACAAAGAAATAATCGTACCCTTATCATAACTTTTGCAAAGGTACAAAAAATATACGAGGTAGGCAAGGAAATCAGCAAATTATTGAACATAATTAAGAAAAAAGTTGAAAATATAGTACTGATAATCAGCATTTTAAGAGAATAATACAATTGTTAAATCTTGAACAGTTGTATTTAATTAAATGAATTAGTTTAATCAAGTTTGATTGCTAAATACTGAATTGAGCAGAAAATCTTGTTTCATATTATTAAATATTTCAGCTGCAAATATACGAAAAAAGCTCCGGATACATAACATATCCGGAGCTTTTGTTCTAATTAAAGAAGGCGGCTACCTACTCTCCCACATTGCATTGCAGTACCATCGGCGAAGGCGGGCTTAACTTCTCTGTTCGGAATGGGAAGAGGTGGGACACCGCCGCTATAACCACCTGATTAGGGGTTGACGTTCTCAGTACATGAAACATATAATGTAAACCTGGAAAAACAACTCGCGGAATACATCTGAAATTATCACTCGGAATGAAAGTCTTCGGGCAATTAGTAGTGCTCGGCTTTGACGTCACCGTCTTTACACCTGCACCCTATCAACGTCGTAGTCTGCGACGACCCTATATGGAGTTCTCATCTTGCGGCTGGCTTCGCACTTAGATGCTTTCAGCGCTTATCCTTCCCAGACTTAGATACCCGGCGGTGCGCCTGGCGGCACAACCGGTAAACCAGAGGTCTGTCCATCACGGTCCTCTCGTACTAGTGACGGCACCACGCAAAACTCCCACGCCCACGATAGATAGAGACCGAACTGTCTCACGACGTTCTGAACCCAGCTCGCGTGCCACTTTAATGGGCGAACAGCCCAACCCTTGGGACCTTCTCCAGCCCCAGGATGTGACGAGCCGACATCGAGGTGCCAAACCACCCCGTCGATATGAGCTCTTGGGGGGGATCAGCCTGTTATCCCCGGAGTACCTTTTATCCTTTGAGCGACGGACCTTCCATACGGATCCGCCGGATCACTATGCCCCAGTTTCCTGCCTGCTCGGGATGTCTCCCTCCCAGTCAAGCGCCCTTATGCCATTGCACTCTTAAAGGCCGGTTACCAATCGGCCCGAGGGCACCTTTGGAAGCCTCCGTTACGCTTTTGGAGGCGACCACCCCAGTCAAACTACCCACCAAACAATGTCCTCG
>OCTV010000005.1_pt1 | contig 71082 bp, 60 predicted proteins | sample 1539101 | NCBI WGS metagenome assembly OCTV01 (sample SAMEA3991422, study PRJEB22521) | metagenome | biome: anthropogenic terrestrial biome; feature: sewage plant; material: sludge | place: Sweden | collected 2012-09-26 | reverse complement strand
CCCTGTGGGCAGGATGCGAAACTCCGCCACCGGCCCGGCCCCCGCTTCCTCCCTCGGAGAGTGACCTTGACCTCCTGGGCCCCACAAAACTCTGCGATTCCCGCCAGACATTCCTAGCGGCACATCCTGAAGTCATCCCCCACTCCCACGCCTGGGGCAGCGGGCAGGAACTCCAAATCCCGTCTGAGCAAAGCCGCTCCAAGAGCGACGAGTCATATTTTTTCGACGAAGACGGAACGTTGGTCGGTATGCTGTTCGTGTTTCGTTCCGGACTCGATCTCGCCCCCTACAAAACACTCCGCTATACCCTCTCCCGGCTGAAACCCAGCCTGGAGTTCTATTTAACCGTGGCCCAATTGGCCGATCGTCAGAACATGGAAGGCAGCACCATCTATGACACCGGCGACGAAAAGACGACCACCCGATACCTCGTGCTGGGCGATCGCGGTAACCAACGCCTGCTCGAAGCCTCCTTTACGGTCGATCCCTACGTGAAGCTCTTTTCTCCCTATCGCAAGGAGTTCCTTGACCGCCTCCGCGATACCGCTCAACACACCGGCGGCCAGCACCTCGACACCCAGGGGTCTGAGGACAAGGAACCCTTCGCATCGCTGCAACAGTTCGCCCGCGGCCAAACCGCGCAACTTGCCTATTGCGGCACGAAAAACCAGGTCATCGCCCTCGACGCCTACCAGAAAGCCAGCGCCTCAGGATTCACCGGTACAGTCTGGCAAGCGGAGCTTCACCACCGATTGGGCGTCTCCTGGGAAGCGGCGGGCAACTTGGAAAAGGCTAAAAGCGAACTCCTCGCCTCCTTAGCCCTACGCCCCAATTCCCCGGAAGTCGTCAACAACCTTGGTGCCGTGTACTGGAAGCTGGGCGAGAAGAAAAATGCCCTGGCCTCCTTCGAAAAAGCCATATTGATGCGCCCTAACTACGCCATTGCCCGCTTCAACGTGGCCGAGGCCATCGCAGATGACAACCCGCGACGGGCCATTACGGAATACGAAACCTACCTGGCTCTCGTCGAAGGCATTCTCGAAGAAACGGACCGTGCCGCGCTCGCACAAAAACGCGTGCAAGCACTCAAGCACCAGTAGGCCTATTTGGATTGCAGAGTGAACACTCGCCCGGCATGGAGCCGAACGTGAGAAACGTGGGGACAGATCAGCGGGGGGACTTTTCGGCTTCTTCCTGACTGGTCTTACACTCAATGCATAACGTGGTCACAGGGCGGGCTTTCAGACGCTTGTAGGGAATATCGCCTTCACAGCCCTCGCATATGCCGTAGGTTTGCGTGGCAAATCGCCCCAGCGCCTCATCGATTTTCTTGAGCAGTTTTCGCTCTCGCTCCCGAATACGAAACGAGAAATGCTGGTCGGCCTCAGCGGAAGCCTGATCACTCACATCGGGGAATACTTCCAAACCGGTCGGATTCGTCAACACCACGCCGGCTTCAGCCAAAATCGCCGCACGCTGGCCTTCAAGGTCCGCCAGGATATCGGGATACTTGACCCCGTTTGCCTTGGGTGGCTTTCGCCGAGCTACCGTGGTTTTTTTCGCGGGAGTCTTCATCGAATACTCGGAATCGAGATGCCGGTATTGTCTTCAGACCGTATACAGAAATTTGACTATAGCAGCCGGAAATCAAAGGGGTCAATCGGTTCTTCGAGGCTTCGCCGAGGCATCACCATGCCCGAGCCGGAAAATCCCGGTCAGAGATCCCTCCGGCCCTCGATCGACTTGACGAGGGTCACTTCGTCCGCATACTCGATGTCCATCCCGACAGGAATGCCATAGGCGATGCGGGTCACCCGAACATGATGCGGCTTCAAGAGCCGGGTCAAGTAGATAGCGGTCGCTTCACCCTCGATCGTGGGATTCGTTGCCACGATGACCTCTTCCACTCCGCCCGCTTTCACTCGATCCAGCAACTCCTCGGCACGAATGTCCGATGGTCCGACGCCATCCAACGGAGACAACACTCCGAGCAGGACGTGATACAGGCCTCGATAGCCCCCGGCCCGTTCGATGGCGTACAACGTGCTGGGCTCTTCAATGACGAGGATCTTGCTGCGATCCCGCTTGGGATCCCGGCAGAACTCACAGAGTTCCCCCTCGGCAATATTCCGGCATTGTCGGCAGAACGACAGTCCGTCCTTCATCGCCTGAATCGCCTCGGCGAGGCGCATCGCATCTTCCCGTTCAGCCTTGAGCAGATGAAAGGCCAGCCGTTGCGCGCTTTTCTGACCGATCCCGGGCAGACGCACCAACTCCCGCACTAACTTCGCCAACAGACCCTGCTGATCAACACTCATAACGCATCATCACATCCGGGAAGCACGCCGCCGCCATCAAAACAAACCGGGAATCTTCATCCCGCCCGTCACAGCCTTCATTTCTTCCGCCATCATTTCACGGGATTTTTTCAGCGCATCGTTGCCGGCCGCCACGACCAAATCCTGCAGCATTTCGACATCGCCGGCCTTCACGACCTCTGGGTCGATCTTCACACTCAGCAGGTCCATGGCCCCGTTGACCGTTACCGTCACAATCCCGCCACCCGCAGTCCCGGAAACGGTCTTGGTCGCGGCCTGCTCCTGCACCTTGGCCATCTGTTCCTGCATGGCCTGGGCTTGCTTCAAGATGTTGGACATATTCCCGAATGGACTCTTCATTCCTGTACCTCCTGCGCCGGAGCCGTCGTGCGAACTTCCGCCAGCTCTCCGCCGAACATCTCCAGGGCTTGTTTAACAAGGGGATGCGCCTTCGCCTGTTGCGTCAAGATCAGGCGTTGCTCCTGCTCCTTCGCAACCCGGATCTGTTTCATCGTAGGGGCGGCCCCTGGATCCTGCTCCGCCACCTCGACGATTCGAATTCGTACGGCACACCCGTAGAGACTTTCTCCCAACGCCGCCAAGGCTTGTAGGTTGTCTTCCTTCTCCAACATCGACCGCGCGGTCGTGGCCTGCTTGGCAAACCCCAACGTGATCAACCCACCCTCGATCTTGACCAGACGACCCATTTCAAGGAAGGGCGCGATATTGGGATGATTCGTAGAGACCGCCTCTTGGAACTGCTCCCAATTCACTTCGACCGCGGCAGCCGACGCCTCGGCCGCAGAGGTGGCCTTGGGTTCCTGCTGAACCGGCGCAGCGGAAGCCGGAGGAACCACAGGAGCCGAAGGGGCAACAGCAGGCGTGCGAGCAGGTGGAGCCGCCACTTCGCGCGGCGGTGCGACAGAGGGGGCCTTGGGGGTACCCCCACCAGCAGCTGACGTCTTTGCGACGTTGTCCTGGCTGACTTTCACACCAGTAGTTTTGACCACAGGCGCAGGAGACGGTGTCGCCTTATCCTGAGTTTGCGCAGGCGTCTGTGTCACGACCCGGCGGTCGGCTGCCGGCTTCTCAGGCTGAACCGCGAGGCGGCTGGATGCCGGTTGGACTTCAGCGGTTCGCAATAGCCGGGTGGCACGAACCGCCGCCGTTTCGAGCACAAACCGCGGATGGGCACTGACTCGCAAACTGTCTTCCGCAGCGGCATACATTCGAAACAATTCCTGTAATTGCTCGACGGTGAACCGCTCGGCGTCACGAGCCAGCTGCGTCAAATCTTCTTCTGTCGCTTCGATCAGACTCCGCAACTCAGGCCCTGACGGCACCACCGCCGCCACCAGCATATTCCGCACATATTCCACCAGATCGGCGCAGTAAGCGCGCACGTCATGTCCTTGATCCAACAACGCCGCGATGACCTGCAACGCCTTGGCACTGTCCTGTTGGATCACCGCTTCGACCATGGCCCGTATACGTTCCTGCGGAACCGCGCCCAGCAACGCTTCGAGATCTTCGTGACGAATCGTGTTGCCACCGAACGCAATAATCCGATCCAGCAAGCTGAGCCCGTCACGCATGCTGCCTTCGCTGGCCCGCGCCAGAGCCATCAGGCTGCGGTCTTCGATGGTCAACCCGTCTTGATCGGCGACATGCCGCAACCGCTGCACAATCTCGGCTTTGGAGATCCGGCGAAAATTGTAGTGCTGACAGCGTGACAGGATCGTCGCGGGAATCTTATGAATTTCTGTCGTTGCGAAGATGAACACCACATGGGAGGGGGGCTCTTCAAGCGTTTTCAGCAGAGCGTTGAACGCCGAATTGGAGAGCATGTGCACTTCGTCGATAATATAGACCCGATACTGCCCACGAAACGGCGTAAACTTGACGTTCTCGCGAATCTCGCGAACGTCGTCCACGCTGGTGTTCGAGGCCCCGTCGATCTCGACCACGTCCACCGACGTGCCCTGCGTAATCTCCTGGCAATTCGCACAAGTATTACACGGCGTTCCCGTCGGCCCCTGCTCGCAATTCAGCGCTTTGGCCAAAATCCTGGCAACCGTCGTTTTCCCCACGCCGCGGGTACCGGAGAAGAGAAACGCATGGGCAATCCGCTTCGTCGCGATCGAGTTCATCAACGTCTGCACGACGTGGGACTGCCCGATGACATCATCAAACGTCCCCGGCCGGTATTTTCTTGCGGAAACTTGGTAGTCCATGTTGCGTCGATCGTGTCGGGGCGGTGGTGCTCGTCAGTGCTGGCGGCGCCTGACGCGCCGCGCGAGATGTCATCGAAGAAGTGGGGCCAGGTGATCCTGCGGCACACAGAACGAACCGCTTACCGTTGCTTCCTTCCGGACCTGGCGGGGTTCACAGGGTTCTGTTGCACAGGGCCCGGCCCCGTTACAGTTACGATATCTATCCTAATCCCCTCGATTCGCGAGGCGATGGTCGAGCAAACGTTGATGGCGAAGAGGGTGGGCATTCGAAGTCGCGCTCACGCGTTCCCACTGAGGGGGCCCGCCCCCTCGTGTCTCCCCACGCAGGGGAGCCTCTCCCCCGCGATCCCCCTCGTTCGAATCCCACCGCGTCCGTTCGCGATGGCAATTCCAACGCACACGCCTTCTCAACCTTGCAGGGCTCTATTCGATGGCGGAGAGGGTGGGATTCGAACCCACGGTCCCGTTGCCGAGACGCATGCTTTCCAAGCATGTCGATTCGTCCACTCTCGCACCTCTCCGCGATCGGACGACTTCAAGGGGACGCATCTTATCACGCAGGTTTTGGTGCGGCAAGGTAAGCCGGAGCCTGCAAACATGACACTGCGATGGTGAAGGGAAGTCCGACCTCGATCGGGAGCCCCCCGAGGACCCCGTGGCGACTGCCCCCGGGATGCCACCATTGACCACTCCTGCGCGCATTCCTATACTGCGGGACTATTTCAGCGGAGGTACGTGATGAAAATCCTGGTCGGGATCGGTGTCGTGATCCTGCTGCTCATCGTCCTGATCGTCGCGTTACCATTCCTCATCGATCTGAACAAGTATCAAGACCGGTACCGCCCCTTAATCGAAGAGGCCCTCAACCGGAAGGTCGAACTCCGGGACATTCGGTTGACCATCTGGCCACGCATCGGCGCAAGGGTCGGCAGCTTCGTCGTGCAGGACGACCCGGCCTTTCGCACAGGCCCCTTCGCATCACTCTCTTCACTGGATGTCGGCGTCAAGCTGCTGCCGCTGCTCAAGGGCAAAGTCGACGTCGAGGAGATCGCCCTGCGCGACCCGGTCATCACGGTCCTGAAAAATGTCCAGGGCCAACTCAATATCTCGACCCTCGGTGCCAAAACACCGGCTCCGCCGGCCCCCGCGAAGCCTGAGGCCCCCGCGCAGGCGCCCGGGAGTCCCCTCCAAATCCTGGCGCTCTTTGCGGTGGACCGGGTCTCGATCGACGGGGGAAAACTGTCGTATCGTGACGAGTCTACCCCGAAACCGACCGAGTACACCGTTAATAATCTTGAGTTTCTGCTCACCTCGGTCCACCTCGACGAAAGCCCCACCGTACATCTGGGTGCGACGGTGCAGCCCTACAACTTGCCGGTCCGGCTCGATGGCACCTTCGGTCCACTCGTTGAAACCCTGGACGTGAAGTCGTTCACGTTCAACCTCGCACTAGGGAAAGTGGCCGTCGGGCTCAAGGGACGCGCGGTCGGAGGGAACCTGGACGCCACCGTCAATGCGCTGCAGATCGACACGGCGGATCTCCCCATCGCACTGCCGCTGACGAAACCGGTACAGCTCAAGGATGTGCATCTCACCCTCCATGCCCTGTACCCGATTCCGCCCGACACCCCGCCCGCCAATCAGGTCGATCTGACCGATCTGGGATTGACCCTGGTCATGGGCGGATCGGCGATCAACGTCAAAGGCACGGCCACCAAAGGCTTGGCTAATCTGACGGCGGCATCCGCCAGTATAAACTCCGCGGATCTTCCGGTTGCCATCCCCCTCACGAAGCCGGTCGAATTCAAAGACCTTCATGTGAACCTCCGGGCCAAATATCCGCCTAAGGAGGGAGCCGCGCCGCTCGAACTTGCCGAGATTCCGACCCTTGGCCTCACCGTCGCCATGGGGAGCTCACGTATCGAAGTCAAAGGATCGGTGCTTGGCGGATTGGCGAAAATCACCGCCAACTCAAAACTCATCAACACGACTGACCTACCAATCGCGCTGACACTGAAGAAGCCGGTGGAGGTCAAAGACCTGCAGGCCGCAGCCGAAATGAAGGGACAGGAAGCACGCCTCACCAACGCCTCGCTCCAACTGTTCGGCGGATTCGTCCGCACGCAGGGGACGCTCGGCCTGGGAACCGCAGCGCCCCCCTTCAACAGCACGGTCTCGATTCAAGGCCTCCAGCTCGGACCGGCCCTTCAGGCCGTCGGCACCGACCAGGTGTCCATGAGCGGGACAGCCAGCGCCGAGCTGGCAGTCAGCGGACGCGGATTGACCCATCCGGACCTCGTCAAGGCCCTCGCGGGTACCGGCCGTGTGGCAGTGAGAGAGGGAAAAATCGAGGGGATCAATCTGTTGCAGCAGGCCTCGATGTTGCTCAAAGTGGTCGGCGTTTCCTTAGACAACGTCAAAGCCACCGCATTTTCCGCCATCGAAAGCGACTTTGCGATCAAACAAGGGCTGATCGTCGTCCAACGGCTTCTCATCGACAGCCATGATTTTCAGGCCACCGGCGGCGGGACGATCGGCCTCGATCAGTCGCTCGACATGAAACTGAATCTGAATCTGTCCCAGGCCTTGAGCCAGAAGATTGCGGCCGGCTCTCCCATTGCCAGAGTCGCACTGACCGGCGGGCGTCTCTCGCTGCCGCTGCTCATTACCGGCAGCACGCAGGCCCCTTCCTATGGGCTCGACACAAAAATGTTTGCAGGAAAAGTCAAAGAGCAGGTGAAGGAAAAGGTCAAAGGCGCCGTGGGAGACCTCTTGAAAGGTTCCGCGAAACCGGACGATCTCAAACAGCAAGGCAAGGACCTCTTGAAGGGGCTCTTCGGGCGGTAACAGTTGCGGGGAGGACGCATGTCGTTGGCCAATCTGGTCACTCAATACATCGTGCAATACGGCTTTCGAATCATGGGGGCGATCCTGGTCGTCGTGGCCGCCCTGTTCGTCGCCAAATCGGTGGGGCGGCTCTTCGAACGCTGGCTGAACGAGCAGGACCTGGAGCCACCACTCCGTCTGCTGCTGCTGCGTCTGGTGAAGGCCCTCGTGGTGATCCTCGGGCTTCTCATCGCGCTGGATCAACTCGGCCTACAAATCGCGCCGCTGGTCGCCGGGCTCGGCGTGGCCGGCTTGGGGATGGGCCTTGCCCTGCAGGGCGTCTTGAGCAATGTCGTGGCCGGCCTCTCGATCATCTTCACCAAACCCTACCGGGTCGGCGAACATGTGTCGCTCTTAGGTGTGCACGGGGATGTCGCAAAAATCGATATCTTCACGACGACGCTCATGCATCCGGATCACTCCCGGATCGTGATCCCCAATCGCAAAGTCGTCGGAGAGATTCTGCACAACTTCGGCACGATTCGGCAGCTGGATCTCTCCATCGGGGTGTCCTACCAGACCGATATCGACACCACACTACGCGTGCTGCGCGACCTCGTCACCCGACACCCCAAAGTACTTCAGGACCCGGCCCCGATGATCGGGATTGCCGGCTTCGCCGATTCCTCCATTACCCTGTCCATTCGGCCCTGGGTCCAGGTCGCGGCCGTAGGAACGGCTCACAGCGAACTCAACCAGGCAATCATTCAACGATTACAAGCTGATGGGGTGGACATCCCCTTCCCTCAGCGTGAGGTACGACTACTTAATCCATCCTAAGGCCAGAGCCGCTGATCACCCTGCAGGCTGCCCATCCACGCCGCCGGCACCCGGCCTGACTTGTTGACCCCGGCGCAACATGCTAGTCTAGGCCCCTTTCGTGATAGAACGAGCGACCAAGGAGACCCCATCATGAGCAGGCAGACGGACCTCGATCGCCCCCGACGCTCAGAACGAACCTCGGGCAGCAGTCTCGCCGACACAGAAACGGAATCCGTGCTGACCGAGGAGCATGCAGCCGGCACCAACCTCGACAAGATCCGCGACATTCTGTTCGGCGCCCAGGTACGTGATCATGAGCGCCGGTTCGCCAAACTCGAAGCTCAGCTGCTGGCAGAAGCAGCCCAATTGCGCAACGACCTCAAGGAACGATTCGCCTCGCTGGAGCAATACATTCGAAAAGAAGTGGACACGGTGACGGGCCGCCTGACTGCCGAAGAACAGGACCGCACCGACGCGGTCGGACGCCTGACCACGGAACTGCAGACGCTGGCCGGCGTGCTCCAGCAGACGGCGACTCAGCTGCGGGAGCAGAGCGAGCAGGCGCATCACGATTTGCGCACCCAGCTCCAGAATCAGGCAACATCCCTCTCCGGTGATTTCACCCAGCAACACGCCGCCTTATCGGCCACCCTCGACGATGCGGTCCGCCAACTCTCACACCAAAAGACCGACCGCGCGTCCCTTGCGACGTTGTTCCAGGAGCTCTCACAGAGGCTCTCGCATGACCAGCCTCCGCAGCAGGCCTAACTCCACGCCGATTCGTCAACGGCTCCGGTCTGCCCTTCAGACCGCGCATACGGCTGTTTCCCCGACAACGATGTGTCACGTAGAATACCCTCCTTCTTTCATGCCATGGAGACGGGATGGCGCACGCACCTAAAACCGGCACGCCGGCAGTCGAACGCGACTATGCCGAATTGCGCAGCCTCCTCCTGGCGCCCGAGCAATCGCGTCTGGAGCAACTGCAGGAGCAGGTCGAACATCTCGACCTCAATGCCCATAATCTGAATCGTGTGCTTCCCGAGGCGATCGCGCTTCGTGGGGAGGCCGACCACCGGCTGACCCATGCACTCACCCCTCACGTCTCCGAAGCGCTGGGGGTCTCCGTGCGCAAACAGCCCCACATGATCGTCGATGCGATTGCCCCGATCATGATGCCGGCGATCCGCCAGGCCATCGCCAATGCCTTGCGCAGCATGGTGCAATCGCTCAACCAAACCATTGAACACAGCCTCTCGATCCGAAGCATGCAGTGGCGGCTGGAGGCCTTGCGTACCGGCAAACCGTTCGCCGAAATCGTCCTGCTCCATACCCTCTGTTATCGAGTCGAGCAGGTCTTTCTCATTCACGCACAGACCGGCCTGCTGCTCGCGCACGCAGCCGGCGACGCGGTCGCCGTGCAGGATCAGACCCTGGTCTCGGGCATGTTGTCGGCGATTCGGAGCTTCGTCCAGGATTCGTTCGGCGCAACGCCCGATCAGGCGTTGAACACCTTGCAAGTCGGTGATCTGACCGTCTGGATCGAACAGGGCCCCTCGGCAATCCTCGCGGCCGTCATACGTGGCACGCCACCGGAGACGTTTCACGTTCACCTCCAAGACACGCTCGATCGCATTCACGCCGAACATTCCGATGCGCTGACGCGCTTCATTGGTGATGCGGCACCCTTTACCGGGACCACACCGCTCCTGGAAGAGTGCCTACGGGCCCAGTTTGAAACGCGCCGGCGTGCCATCGCGCCCATCACGTGGATCCTCCTGGCGACGATCGTCCTGGCAGCAATCTGGTGGGGAGTGTCGGCCTTTCAAGACCGCCAACACTGGCAGGCCTATCTGGACCGGCTGGCCTCGGAACCGGGCCTCGTCGTCACCTCCACGCATTCAGCAGGCAATCGGTATGTGCTCACCGGGCTGCGCGACCCGTTGGCCGCTGATCCGGACGTGTTATTGCAGGGCAGTGGGGTGGCCGCCGATCGAGTCGAAGCGAAATGGAGCCCCTACTACGCCCTCGACGCCGCGTTCACCCTGAAACGAGCCGGAATCGTCCTGTCACCCCCAGACACAGTTCGCTTGACCCTCGAAGGACCGCGCCTCACGGCCACCGGCACAGCCAGCGCAGAGTGGATCCGGCAGAGCCGACCGCTGGCGCGCCTACTCCCCGGTATCACCGAATATGACGACCGCCGCCTCGTCGCTCAATCGCTTGAGGCACTGGTCCAACGGATGGCAGGGGTCTGGATTCTGTTCCAACAGGGAACGGCGACGATCCAATCACCGGAACAACTTCAGGGGGTGCGTCGCATATCAGAGCTCCTGCATCAGCTGGACGATACGGCGCATCTCTCCGGCGCAACGGTGATACTAGAGATCACCGGCCAAACCGACGTCGTGGGCCGGTCAAGTCGGAACCAACGGCTGAGCGAGGATCGCGCTCGGTCGGTGCTCGATGCCCTTCATCCCGCCACCTTTTCCGCGATCACGTTTCACGCTCGCGGGATCGGCCCGGCACCTGAATCGTCACCCTCCCTGGGTGCCGCCACGCTGCCGCAGGACCGACGAGTGTCTTTTCAGGCCACTGTTCACCCCGCTTCATGAAGACGCCTCTGACATGATCGAAAAAAAAATCTGCATGCTGGGCGCCTTTGCCGTGGGAAAAACCAGTCTGGTGCGCCGCTTCGTCACCAGCTGTTTCTCCGAACAGTATCAAACGACTATCGGAGTGACCGTCGACAAGAAAACCATGTCGATGGACGGCCAGCCCGTGACGTTGGTGCTCTGGGATCTCTACGGAGAAGACGAATTCCAAAAATTGCGCCGCTCGTATCTGCGCGGATCGTCTGCGTACCTGGTAGTCCTGGACGGAATGCGGCGGGCCACGCTGGACATCGCGTTGCACATTCAACTGACCGCGGCGGACACACTCGGCACGGTTCCGTTTGTGGTCCTCATCAATAAACTCGACCGCCAGACGGATTGGGAAGTGACCGACCAAGACCTCGCGCAGTTAGCCCAACGGGGTTGGACGGTGCTCCTGACCAGTGCCAAGACAGGGCAGGGTGTCGAAGAGGCCTTCACAGTTCTCGCCCGCGCCATGCTCGCCACATCAGAACAAACACCTCCCGCGGGAACAACCGATGGCGCATAACACCCACCCGTCTGCACCGGACCTACTCTGCACGGATCTGTTGCAACGGCTCCAATTTGCCATCCTCGAACACGTAACCGGTACAGAGTTCCGCATCATCGGGCACCCGCCGGCCTGGCTATTCACCCTCTACCCCGATGCCCGACACAATCGGCAACTGTCCGTCGATGCTCGCACACCGGTGCTTCAGAATTTCCTGGCCGATGCAGCCGATGCATGGCAGACAGACGGCGACGACATCGCGCACTCTGGGTTTTGGAGCGAGCAGACCGCGGCCGAGGAGCCCTGGCACTTTCATGCCATGGCGCTGCGACACGGTCCCAGCCGTCTCTTGCTGATCCAACAAAGCACAGCAGCCTATGACCAACAGGCCACTCTCCTCCAGCGGGCCCGCGACCAGGTACTTCAGCAGCACGAACACAATCGTGGACACCAACGCACCCAGCACGAGCTCACCACGAAACTGGTGGATATGGAGCGGTCGCGGGACGACGTCGCCGTCATTTTGCAGCAGCTCGGACTGGCCACCCTGCTCATCGACCAACAGGGACAGGTTCGGTTTCTCAGTGCCTCCGCAGCTCGCCTGCTGGACACGCCCGCAACCGGCGGGCCGAACGGCCTGCTGTGGGAGACACTGCTCCCGCTGACGAAACCGGACCGGCTGGCCCTGCAATCGATGTTGCAGCAACCCGCACCCCGGCGCGAACGAGTGCAGTGCCATGTCGAAACCCAGGCCGGGCGGCACCTCTGGCTGGAGATAGAACTGCAAGACGATCCACGGGACACCGGAACCAAGATCATATTTCTCCACGACATGACCGACGTCCACCACTTGCGGCGCCTGCTGGAGTTGAAAGCGCACTATCATGATTTAGTCGGCAAGAGCCGAGGGATGACGCAGATCTACGAACAGATTCAGGATCTGGCCCGTGTCGACTCCACGGTCCTGATTGAAGGTGAGACCGGCACGGGGAAAGAACTGGTGGCCCGCGCGTTACATCAGGCGAGCGTACGGCATAAAGGCCCCTTCATTGCAGCCAACTGCGCCGGGCTCACGGATTCGCTGCTGGGCAGCCAACTCTTCGGCCACAAGAAAGGCGCCTTCACCGGAGCCATCGACGACCAGCAGGGGCTCTTCGAGGCCGCGCAGGGCGGAGTCTTGTTCCTCGACGAGATCGGCGATATCCCCCACAACGTCCAAACCAACCTGCTTCGCGTACTGCAGGAGAAGGAAGTCACTCGGCTCGGTGAAACCAGACCGCGAAAAGTGAACGTGCGCGTGGTGACCGCCACCCACCACAATTTGAGCCAGGACGTGGCGAAAGGAATCTTTCGCGCCGACCTTCTCTACCGGATTCGAGTCTCACGAATCCAGCTTCCGCCGCTGAGGGAGCGAAAGGAAGATATTCCCCTCCTCGTCGCCTCCTTCCTCACCGAGGGGCGGGCCAGCATGGGGAAAGTCATCCATCGCGCCAGCCCAGCGGCGATGGCGGCCCTGATGGAGTACCATTGGCCCGGCAATGTGCGGGAACTCAAGAGCACGATCGAGTGCGCAATGATTCATTGCAAGGGCGACATGCTCGAAGCCACAGATCTTCCTCCCGAACTTCGTCAGGGGCCGATGGACTCTCCGTCCGCAGTGGTTGTCACCGGAGACGAGCGCAGTCGTTTCGTGGCCGCCCTCGGACAAGCCCGTGGCAACCGAACGAAGGCCGCGCGCCTCCTGGGAATGAGCCGCGCCACGTTTTACCGCCGGCTGAGTGAACTCGATCTCCCAACCAGCTAACCTGTCCCGCAGCCACTCGCCCCCACTCACTGTCTCGATATGTCTCGTGCGACACAGCGCGAGACAACGGCGTTCGTCTCATCAGCGCATAATCATGGCAGATTCTTAAGGCTCCTGAGCCGAGACCCCAGATTTCATCGTCGCGCGGCAAAACACACAGCTTATGGCATAGAGCTTGATAGGAGAGTACCCGCGAAAACCACTGCGTGCAAAACCCTGAAGACGGGCGTCGCAGCAGAAGTATCGAAGCGATCGCAAGGAGAACCGATGGACAAGCTCATACCCTACTCACAACCACGGCCGGATGCGCCGACGGCAAGAGAGCGCGAAATACTCACTCACATTTGGGCCGGCCTGACGAGTCAGGAAATTGCGACGCGGCTACAGATCGCCCCCAAAACCGTGGAATCACACCGTGCCAATCTCTTGAGAAAATTCCGCGCGACGAACTCGGCACAACTGCTTCGCCTGGCACTGATTGAGGGTATACTCCACATGCCGTCATCGACTAGCACCGGCCCATCCCAGACCGCGGCGGACGCGCAGAGCACCACAGCGGTACGGAAGCTGACGAACCTCAAATGACGCTCTCAGCTCCCACACGTATGACTGGCGCACCGGTGCGCATGTGCACAGTGACCGCACCGGAAGTCTCAGACTTACAAGCCTGTCGCATAGTGATCCACTCCTCCGCGCCATCGGCCCTGCTGGGTCCATGCGCTCACCAGACGGCATGACACTCCGCTGTCTACGTATACTCAACAGGACGAGCCATTCATGCCCGTGGAAAGGCCGTCCTGCGCTAGGCCCACAATTCAAGCCGAACAGCGACACGACGGATTTCTCGCGCCAAAATGTTGATCTCCTACGCAGAATCAATTATACATCGCGAACATTTCTCACCGATCAGGCAACCGACACACTGTTGCCGTTCGCAAGCCCCAGGAGGAGGACCTAAACGATGCGACGACTTGGAACCCTCTGTTTTGCGCTACTTGTCATGGCGCTCGCCGCCTCAATCGCGCGAGCAGAAGCCCCGGCACCGGCCGATGCGACGCCCGCGCTCGATGCCGTCACGCTCAAGGACGGCACGGTGATCTATGGGCAGGTCCTTGGCATGATCGCGGACGAACTGCACATCAAAACCAGTTTCGGGCCGACCGCCGGTGACGATATCATCAAGATCATGTGGCCGAACGTCGCCAAGCTCGTGGTCAATCGTCCCGTCCCCTTCAGCCTCAAAGAAGGCACGACGGTAGTGGGTACGGCACAACCAGGCGAGCCCGGCACCATGATCCTGAAAGCCGCCCCCACAGGGACACCGATGGCCATTCCACTCGATGCGGTCATCGGCATGAACCAGCCTGCCGTGATCTATACCGGCGCACTCCAGGCCGGATTTTCACAAACGACCGGCAACAGCCACCTACGAAATGGCAGCTTGCTCGGGGAACTGTCGGCTCGCAGTGAATCACTGCGCCTGACGATCCTCGGACGGTACATCTACGGCGATAACGCCCAGAACCTGATCGTACGGAACAGCCGCGGCACCATCAAGCTTGACTTCTTCCTCTCGAAACGTTTGTATTGGTTCGCGTCGGCGTATTTCGAACAAGATACCTTCCAAGACTTGAAGTTGCGCACCGCCCTCGCTACCGGTCCGGGCTATCAACTCCTCGACCGCGGCGACCTGACAGGCTTCTTCAAGGATATGACCCTCTGGGCGGAAGCGGGCGCCGCCTACTTCAACGAAGATTTTAAGCTCGCCGACGATAAATCCAGCACTCGAGGTCGATGGGCCGTGAAATGGAATTGGCCGCTCTGGGGCGGCGACCAGGTCAGCCTGTACCACTTCCAGGAAGGATTCCAATCGCTCGCCAACGCAAAAGATCTGTACCTGACGGCCGACACCGGCCTGCGATTTAAAGTGTGGGGCGGGCTCGTGAGCGGCTTTCAGTGGACCATGCGGTACAACAAAAACCCGCCGCCGGGCGTTTCGGATACGGACAACCTCTACCTGATCACGCTGGGATACAGCTTCGACACCAGCCGGAAACAGTAAGGGCCGAAACGGGCTCGGCACAGAGTCGGTTCACACAAGGAGGTGGCAGGATGAGCATGATGAGTGAATTTAAAGAGTTCGCCGTAAAGGGCAATGTGCTCGATATGGCTGTGGGAGTCATCATCGGAGGCGCGTTCGGAAAAATCGTATCGTCCGTCGTCAGCGACATCCTGATGCCGCCCATCGGTCTCCTGATGGGGAAAGTGGATTTCTCCAGCCTCTTTATCCCCTTGACCGAGGATGCCAAAGGGAAATCGCTGGCCGCAGCCAAAGCCGCCGGTGCTGCCACCATCAACTACGGCGTCTTCTTGCAAACCCTGCTCGATTTTACGATTCTGGCCTTCGTCATTTTCATGGTGATCAAACAAATGAACCGCTTCAAGAAAACGGCCCCTCCAGGCCCGCCCCCTGCGCCGCCCAAGGAAGAAGCGTTACTGACGGAGATTCGGGATCTCTTGAAGAATCAACGCCACTAATTCGCGCTCGCGCAGGACTCATCCCCGCTGCCTGGGATAAACCCGGCAGCTCCGATATTTTTGAAGGAGGATTGCATGACCACACTCCGTACCATTCCTGTACTGTTGAGCACCCTGCTGCTCGCCTCGTGCGCAACGGCCCCGTCCCCTAACGACTCGGCCAGCCGAGCCTTGAATGAAATGAAAGCCGTCGCCAAACCGCTCCCGCCCAAACCAGACCCGAAAGATGCACGAATTGCCGAACTCGAGCGGCAGAAAGCAGCTCTCGAAGCGGAACTGGCACAGGTTCGTTCTTCCCTCACCGGCGATCTGGACCAGGCAAAAGCCCGAACCAGTGCGCTCGAATCACAACTCAGCCAGCGCGACCAGGAATTAGCCTCACTTCGGAACGCCTCAGGCGACAAGGAGCGACTCGCCGGCCAGTTGTCGGATGTCGAACGTCAGCTGTCAGCGAAAGACCAGGAGCTCGCGGCCCTCAGGGGCAGCGCCGGAGACAAGGACCGCCTTGCCGCACAACTGGCGGCACTCCAGGGGCAACTATCCACCAAGGATCAGGAGCTTGCCGGACTGAAAGGGAACGCGGGAGATCGGGACCGCTTGTCGTCCGAGCTCGCGCAAGCCAAACAACGGATCACTGAACTGGAGCGACAACTGGAGGCCAAGCATCACGAACTGGCAGCGTCGAAAAATGCCGCAGGCGACCGGGAAAAAATCGTTGCAGACCTCGCAGCGGCCAAACAGCGGGCCTCGGACCTCGAGAGTGAGCTCGCGCGCAGAGACCAGGAAATGGCTTCCCTCAAAGGCGCGTTGGATCAACAAAAAACCAGTCTGGCGGAAGCAAAGGACGATTTATCGAAACTGCTGCAGGCGGAAGTGGCCAAAGGCAACGTGACCATGAAGCAGTTGGGAGATCAGCTCACCTTGGGGCTTGCCACCACGTTGCTGTTCGACTCCGGCGAAGCGACACTTAAGCCGGGGGGAGCCGATGTCTTGCACCGTATCGGTGGCGTGCTCAAACAATACCCCGATCGTTCAATTCATGTGGCCGGCCACACCGATAACGTGCCCATCAAGGGCAGACTGGCCAAGACGTATCCAACCAATGTCGAACTGTCTCAAGCGCGCGCCGAAAGTGCGCGTCAGGCGCTGACCGAGGGGGGCATGGCCCCGGACAAGATCGAAGCCAAAGGGCGTGCCGACAGCCGGCCGATTGCGAGCAATACGACCGCCGAAGGACGGCAGAAGAATCGACGCGTCGAAATCGTCGTCGGACACTAACCGGCTACCCGCAGCTCCACCAGCCTTGCATCAGCCCCAGGAACGCGATAGATTGCTGTCGTGTTCTTGGGGCCGGCATGTCACTCAACAGATTCTGTCGGGACGCATGGCTCACACCAACTGATCATCATCCGTCAGCTCGGTCACAGTCGCCTTCTTTTCTTGACTGCGGTGGCTTCTCTCGGGCGACTGTCGCCCCCATGCAACCGGCGCCGTCTTCCTATCAATGACCGGGGAGAGATCGTATGAGACGAGCAGTATGGGCGCTCATGGTTCTCAGTTCCCTCGCCGCAGGCTGTGAAACCGCTCCGCACGTCCAGCCCATCGCATCGAGCCCAGCGACCGTAGAATCGAAGCTGCTGGCCCTTCAACAGGAGCGAGAACAGCTGTTGACCACGCTGGGTGAATTCCACGATCGCATTCGCGACCTCGAAAGCAAACTGGGAGACCGCCAGAGTCAACCCGCCGCGGCATCGTACGACCAATTGCTCAGCGCGAAGGAAGCGGAACTTGTCGAACTGAGGCGGTTAGCACCGGAACGCGATCGACTCACCGGCCAATTGACGACCGCCGCCAACGAGCTCATCCAGGCTCGCCAACGAATCGGGACGCTTGAACAACAGCTGGCCACGCGCGACAAAGATCTGGCTGCCCTCCAGACCCGGGCAACGGCCGTCGCCGACCTGGAAGTCGCCCGACGCAGGATCTCGGAGCTGGAAGCGCACATCGCCCGTCAAGACCGCGATCTCCACACAGTTCGTACGGGGTCCGCAGAACGGGACAGCCTGGCGGCTCAACTACAAACCGCCACCGCCACCATCGAATCCTTAAAAGCCCGTATCAGCGCACTCGATCAGCAACTCAAAGACCGCGAGCAGGCCTATGAAACGGTTCGATCGCGCCTCATGGAACGCGACAAGCTAGTGCCCCAATACAATGCGATGATTGCAGAAATTTACCAGGCCAGACACCGCATCGCAGCGCTCGAACAGCGCCTGAACGAGAAGGGGCGAGATCTGTCGCCGCGGCAGAAGGGGACTCAACTCACCACCAGTCAGCGCGACGGAGGACCGCTGAACCAGCGCTCCGGCGCTGCCAACCAATCTCTTGGCGACACGGCCAAATCGATACCCGATGGGAAATCAGCCCCCCAGGGAAAGGACTCCACACGCAGCGGTGTTGCATTTCCAGGAAACCCCGCTCAGGCTGAGGCTCGGAGCGGAAGCTTTGCGGCGGTGAAAGAAGAACTTCTCAAAGTCCTGCCGGGCGACAATAGACAGAAAACGATCAGCATGAGGCAGGATGGAAATCGATTAACGGTCGCGCTGGACAGCAACTTGCTGTTCACATCGGGTGACGCTGCGCTGAGCCCGGAAGGCGCAACTATCCTCAAACGCATCGGTGCGGTCCTGGGACAGCTTTCAGACAAGTTCGTGCAGGTCGCAGGACACACCGACAATCAAGCACTCAGCAAAACGCTTCAAAAAACCTTCCCCGACAATAAGGCGCTCTCATGGGCTCGCGCTGAAAATGCCCGCAGGGCACTGGTCAATGGAGGGATACCCGCTGACAGGACGAAGGCCGTCGGGCTGGCCGATACACGCCCGCTCACATCCAATGCCACCGAGCAGGGCAGGCAGAAAAATCGCCGCCTCGAATTGATCATCGTCCAGGGGCCGACTGTTGCCGCGACGGTCGAGGAGTCGAGGCCCGGGCAGGTTCGACTCGCGACCCTCAGCGCAACACCTTAGCCTGTCACACAAACGGAATCGCCGCGTACTGACGACTCGCCACCGTCACATCACGGCCTGTTCGCTACAACTGACAGACACCAGCGTGAACAGGCGCCGCAAGGCGGTCGCCTGGAACCGTCGCCAGAATCTTGTAATGCCCAAGCCCCAGCTCCTTTCCGTAGGCTTCCCCGACCAGCACATCCTGCATATGCTGATGGTTTGAGGCCTGGAAGTAGGACCGTCCCTCTTTCAGCCCGTCAAACTCGCGCCCCTCCAACGCCTTAATGAGTGCGGCAGCGTTCGTCGTTCCTGCTCGTTGAATCGCCTCAAGGATCTGCGTCATGGCGGCATACCCAAGATAGCAGCGCGAAGTTGGCGTGTGATTGTATTTGTCGACGACTGCTCGAATAAACTGCCTGGATCCTTCCGTGTTGACCTTTGGATCCCAGATGAGCCCCCAAATGCCGGCGTTGTTGGCATAACCGAGGGGCCGTCCAATTTGTTCACCCGCAATCATCCCACCCACGCCGATCTTCTCCTTCGCAAAATCAAGTTTAGTGTATGCCTTCAGTGCGTGGACTAAATCCCATCCATAGAGATTGAGCACCACCAGCGTCGGATGTTTGTCCTTGGCGGCCGTGAACGCCGCAGTGAAGTCCGTCGCCCCGAAAGGCACTAGTGTCTCCCCCACAAACTCAACGCCATGAGCCTGGCCGGCCGTCACCATGGCCTGCGCCATGGCTTTGCCGTCCAATGAGCTGGTCGTCAGCATATACCAGCGGGTACCGTAGGCCTTGACCAAGTGGGGCACGACAGCCTGCGCCATCATCGAGGCATTCGGCATAAACACGAAGGTATGCGAGCTGCACGCGGCTCCGGTCAGTTCGGGGAGAAGGGAGCCCGTGACCATGAACAGCTTGTTCTCCTTCTTCGCCAACTCCGAAACCACAAGCGCACAATCCGCATTAAACGTGCCCATCAGGACATCAACCTGATCGTCCTGCACAAACTTTGTGGCAGCTTTGATCGCCGTCTCAGGATTGGAGGCATCATCGGCCTCGAGAATCACTACCGGCCGCCCCAACACACCACCACGTTTATTGAAGAGATCGACGGCCACATTGGCACCATGAACATCATGAATGGAGGAGGTCTTGTACGGGCTCGAGAGCGGATCGAGAATTCCGATCTTGATCGGCTCTGCGGAAAACGCCACTGCGTGATCGGACGACGCACCGAGCACACGGTCGGCCAAATCGCTAAAAAGCAGCGCGCCGCCGGTCATGGCTGATAGTTGCAAGAAACGTCTGCGTGAGATCCTATTCATACACTTGATCCCCCCTGGTTTTCATTCGCCCTCCCAGGCGCCACGACCCCGATGGTAAGGCCATGATCACACCGAGAGGGATTGTCTCTCTTAACAGAGTCATCTATGTTTTCACAGCACGAAGTTAGACCTCGGGGACGACGAGCTCCTCTCACAATGGGCAAGATATAGCCCTCGCGAGTGATGGTCGTCAGAACAACTGGGGGAGCCGGGCAGGAATCTTCCTGGAGTGCGGGGGATTCACATATCCTTCGCTAGTTGCGGCACGAGGACGAAGCGGGACTGAGAACACGCATCTCAGCCTCCATCCCGGTAACCGCGGCTGGAATGTACCGGGAGAGTGTGAATGACGGGTTAGCTGTACTGGTCTTCGGTGTAGACCTGCTTAATCGACCAGAATACTGCCTCTTTTAGCTTCTTGATCTGAGGGTCTGGGGGATCGTTGCGGATCTTCTGCAGTTTCCTATCGAGTGCAAACAGTGGCTCAACCGATCGCCGGTCGGGAACCCGCCCCAATGCCCAGGCAATCTCCGTCTGAACAGCGATGTCAATGCCAGGCGCGTCCAACATCTCAAGCAGCGGCGGCACCACTCTCGGGTCACTATGGGTGTTCCCAAGATCGCCCAACCCCTTAGCCGCCGCTGCCTGCAAGTCAGGCTGTTTGGAGTGCTTCAGGATCTCGATGAGCACTGGGATTCCCTCCTTCCCCATATTGCCCAACGCCACCGCTGCTTGCTTCGCCAAGTCCTTATCCTTCAGCGCCTCTGTCAGATGAGGCAATGCTTCATCGGCCACCATCTCTCCCAGGAGGGAAATAATCTTCAATTTCCGGAGCTGGCTGGTGTCCGGAGAATCCATCAACTTCAGCAGTCGATCCGGCTGCCCCCATTCGGCCGTCAAGAAGAGCGGAAATTCATACTTCTCTAACTCGACCTGGAGCGCGGTCAGGGCATAGGGACCGGGCGCGCCACCCTGAGCCGATTGAGCGGCCTGATTGGCATCTTCAAATTCCGTCCGAACCTCCTTCTGCCATTTGATCTTCATCCCTCCCAAAGCATATGTCACCTGACACGCCGGTCCCTTCCACAGGCGAGAAGGGGCATCCAGTAAATCATTGTCTCCACCGGCCGCCGCGGTACCTTCCCACGTCTTACGTTGCTCGCACTTTACCCGGACGACGACATCGTGCGGAAGGGCGGGATCCGCAATGGCTGCATAGCCCATTTCCTTCATACGTCGCGTGACAACTTCTCTGATTCCCTCGGGGTTACCAGCGCCCGTATCAGTAAGCGCGATCACCTCAACGAGGACCGTCTGGATATTTGTCAGTTGCGCCTTTTGCGTTTCACTAAAGTAGTCCCGATAGGCCCATGCTGTAGAGCCGATGCCAAGGAGAAGCAGAAGGAAGATAGCTGCGGCAAAGGAAGCGCTCCGCGTCATATGGACTTCCTCCTTTCCAATAGGGTCTTGATGAAGGTCCATGCAACAAAGAATCGACACTTCATTATACGCTCCAAGGCCTCCCGACTCTACGAAGGAACGCCAAGCATCGACCTGAACCGACAGCCCACAGTCCCCCGCCCAGCCACGTTATCCTCAGCATCCTTTTTCCACTCCGACCGACAGGCCAACACGCAGGCCCCACCTGCGTATGGGTTGACAGGCAGACTCGTTCGACGGTACAAAATGTCATTATTCATCGTGCCTTTCCACGCGCAGGCACATTCCTTATGTAGCATCGGTGAGCAACCTAGTACTCAGCGTCGCGCGAGAGTGGCGGAACTGGCAGACGCGCGAGACTTAGGATCTCGTGGGTAACCGTGGGGGTTCAAGTCCCCCCTCTCGCACCACCTCTCACAGATCCGTATGGCGCAAATAACTTTTCGGACCCGGAGGACGTGAACAGCTTTATGAAAATGGAAATGACCGAACTCGGCCCCATGAAGCGGGCCCTCAAAATTGAAGTCCCGGCAGATGAAGTGAACCTGCGCTTTGTTCAGGCCTACTCTGAATTGAACCGGCAGGTTCGCATTCCCGGATTCAGACCCGGCAAGGCTCCGCTCCAGTTACTTGAGAAGCGATATGCAAAGACGATCGAAGAGGACGTGATTCGCAGCCTGGTCCCGGATTATTATGATCGAGCCATCCGCCAAGCGGGCATCGTTCCGGTTCTCGTAGAAATTCCGCCACTGGAACGGGTCAAAGTCAAAAAAGACACGCCTTTTAGCTTTACCGCAACCGTTGAAATCAAGCCGACCATCGAGCTTCGAGATTACAAAGCTCCGAATCCTATCTCCCTCAAACAGGATCAGAGAACGGTCTCGGATGAACAGGTCCACAAAGCCCTCGACGTTCTCCGCGAGCAAATGGCCCAATTACATCCTGCTCCCGCCGGAACAACATTGGCCGATGGCGACTATGCGGTCTTAGATATTGAAGGAACCTTGGATGGCAAGCCACTCGAAGGAACGACCAAAGAAGGGTACCTTCACAAAATGGGCTCACATGCCTCCGTCCTTGGCATCGACATTGAATCTCATCTCCCAGGTAAAAAGGAAGGTGAGGCGATAACTATTCCACAAGCCTATCCCGCGACACACCCTGATACTCGCGTCGCCGGCAAGACCGTGAGCTTTCGCTGTACCATCAAGTCCGTAAAGCAGAAACAGCTCCCCGCGCTAGACGACGAGTTCGCAAAGGATTGCGGTCCCTACCAATCATTGCAGGAAATCCGAGAGAAGCTTCGCACCGAAATGGAACGGGCCCTGAAGAAAGATATCGAGGATAGCTACAAGGACACCATCTTAAAGCGACTGGCTGAAACCCATCATTTTGAACTTCCCGGAACACTGGTTGAGCGAGAGCTGTCGGCCATGGTCCGGCAACAATTGCAATCCCGCCAGCGGAAATCCGGCGACAATCCCGACACTTCACCTACCGCGCCTCAAACAGAGGACGCCAAGAAACTCCAGGATGAACTGCGCCCAGAGGCCGAACGGCGCGTCAAGGTTGGACTTATCCTTGAGGCACTGGCGGCGAAGGAAAGCATCACCGTCACGAATGAGGATCTTGGCAACGAAATCACGAGGCTCGCTGCGGAGGTCAAACTCTCGGTCGAAGAAGTCACCCGCATGATTCAAGCCGGTGGGCAAGACACCCTAGACGACCTTCGATCTCGTATTTTGGCCGATAAAGCTTTGGATTTTGTCTACAAGCACGCAATGATCCAGGGGTAGCATAGTCGGCTGCCATGAGTCGCAACACTGGATGCCGGGCGGTGATCACCAAAATCCAGGTTAATTGAGTATGGTAAACTGAAGAGTTTCCACCTGTCAGGCCTCTAGCGGAAAGGATTCAGCTGAATGCTAGTTCCGATTGTCATCGAACAGACGAACCGCGGTGAACGTGCCTATGACATTTACTCACGCCTGCTTAAAGACCGCATCATCTTTCTCGGCGCACCGATCGATGACGTCTTTGCAAACCTGATTATCGCTCAACTGCTGTTCCTGGAAGCCGAAGACCCTGAGAAGGATATCAATCTGTACATCAATTCTCCCGGGGGAAGTGTCACGGCTGGACTTGGCATCTACGATACGATGCAATACGTCAAACCTGCCATCAATACGATCTGCTTAGGCCAAGCTGCCAGCATGGGCGCCTTCCTCCTGACAGCCGGCACAAAGGGCAAGCGCTACGCTTTGCCGAATGCCCGAGTCATGATCCATCAGCCGATGGGAGGATTTCAGGGCCAGGCCACGGAGATTGATATTCACGCGCGCGAGATCCTGAAGATTCGCGAACGCCTGAACGAAATCATGGCTAAACACACCGGGCAGCCACTCGACAAAATTTCGCAGGACACCGAGCGAGATTATTTCATGTCGAGCGAAGAAGCAAAGCGGTATGGATTGATCGATGAAGTTATCACACGCCCCCTGAAGAGCCTCAAGCCCGTAGGGTCCACGGACTCAGGGAAGGACGGCGGCAAGAGCTAGTTGACCTTTGGTGTACAGGAGGCAGCATGGCTAAGCAAGAAAAGATTGATCGGCACCTGCGATGCTCGTTTTGCGGGAAAAGCCGTGACGAAGTGCGTAAGCTCATCGCCGGTCCCACCGTCTACATTTGCGATGAATGTGTCAACCTCTGCAACGACATCATTGCGGAGGATTGGGAAGAGGCTAAGGAAGAAATATCTTCGAAGCTGAAGAAACCTGCCGAAATCAAACACCACCTTGATCAATACGTGGTGGGGCAGGATCGTGCCAAGCGAATCCTCTCCGTTGCCGTACACAACCACTACAAGCGCATCTCCGCCAAGGAGAAAGACGTCGACGATGTCGAACTCCAAAAAGGCAATATTCTGGTCATCGGCCCAACCGGCACCGGAAAAACACTCCTGGCTCAAACCCTGGCCAAGTTCCTTGACGTGCCGTTCACCCTTGCGGATGCCACCACGCTCACAGAAGCAGGCTATGTCGGTGAAGACGTTGAGAACATTATCCTAAAACTGCTTCAGGCCGCCGACTACGATGTCGAACGCGCTGAGCGCGGGATTGTATATATCGACGAAATCGACAAGATTAGTAGAAAAAGCGATAGCCCTTCCATCACGAGGGATGTCTCCGGTGAAGGCGTTCAGCAGGCGCTCCTGAAACTTATTGAAGGAACCGTCGCGAACGTGCCGCCGCAAGGTGGGCGCAAGCACCCACATCAAGAGTTCATTCAGGTGAACACCTCAAACATCTTGTTCGTCTGCGGCGGGGCATTTGTCGGGCTTGAGCATATCATCGAACAACGCATGAACAGAAAATCGATGGGGTTCGGAGCGGAAGTCCGAGGCCGCAACGACATCCGATTGGGTGAATTGCTGCCACATGTCCAACCGGAGGATCTCCTGAAGTATGGATTGATCCCGGAGTTCATCGGCCGCTTGCCGGTCGTCGCCACCCTGGATGAACTCGACGAGCAGGCGTTGATTCGCATCCTTACCGAGCCCCGAAATGCGCTCACCAAGCAATATGAAAAGTTGCTTTCCTTCGAGAAAGTCAAGCTCCGTTTTACGGAGGGAGCCCTGAGCGCCGTTGCACGGAAAGCCTTCACACAAAAGACCGGTGCACGCGGGTTACGCTCAATCCTAGAAGAGGCCATGCTCGACGTGATGTACGATGCGCCTTCGCAGAAACAAATTAAGGAAGTCGTCATAACCGAAGACGCTATCAGCGGAAAACACGCTCCGATCCGGATCTTTGAGCAGGATAAGGACGTGAAGAGCGCATAGCTTTCCCGTGGCAGTTTATTCTCACCACTAGCTTTACTCCTTCCAGAGGGGGCCTCGCGCCCCCTCTGTTTATGCTCCCCCGGGGCAGCACTTCAGGCGTGCCTTCACCAACCCACTTCCCCAAATCTTAGGTTTTTGTCGACAAGATCATTTCGTGCGGTATACTTGCGGAAAGATGGATATCCTCCCACTGGTGCCTTTTCCGAAGGGCGGCGCATGTGAAATTCCCAGTCGTATCCAGCAATAGACACAAGGGCAAAACACTTGAGATTGATTCCTCCAAAGAAGTGATCACCTTGGTGGGCATCAACGGCGAGCCAATGGGAAGCCTGGCCTGGGACTTTCTCGTCGATCAAATTCTGACCTACCGGAAACCTCAGCAGTCCCGTGAGGCGCGATCTGAGCCTCGCATCTCACTCTCAATACGGGTCAAATACCACACCCCCGAGGGCACTCAATTCGAAAGTCGAGCGGGCGGGATCGGCGGAGGAGGCTTATTTATCGAGAGCTTTACGCCCTTAGCCGTGGGAACGAAGCTCGCCATGGAGTTTACTCTGCCGGAAAGTCCGGGCGAGTGGTTGTCGGCCAAAGGCGTGATCGCGTGGGTTTGTCCGAAAGCCGACCAATATACATTTAGCCCGGGAATGGGCGTCCGCTTCAGCGACATCGCGGCGGAAACACGAAATCGAGTACTCAGCCTGGTTCATTCCGTCAAGAGCATCACCCAGGACGAACCAAAGTAAACAACTCCTATACAACACCGCAATTCGAAACTCCCCAATACACACACAAGAGATCTGAGCCAAGGATGAAGTTTCCCGTTACCGCCACTCGCGAACACCAAGGGAAGACGCTCAGCATTGACTGTGACCAAGAAACCCTGTCTCTATTCGATGACACCGGCCAACGCCTCAGCATACTTACCTGGGGCACGTTGATCGAACACATGCTCTCGGTCGACGAAGACGCACGCTTCGCCCATAGCCGTGCGCATCCCCGAGCGCCCCTCGCAATCAAGGTACACTGCACCACTGGCGATGGAAAACACTTCGACAGTCTGACGGGCGGGATCAGCGGAGGCGGACTATTTATTGAAAGTAGTGCACCGTTAGCACCCGGCACTGAATTGAAGGTTGAATTTGCCTTGCCCGACCGGCCAAGTCAGAAATTTGAAACGCGCGCGAAGGTGGCATGGGCACGTTCAAAACCCGAACGATACTTGTTATTCCCCGGAATGGGCATTCAGTTCACCGATATCGACCCGGAAGCACAAGCACGGCTCATTGACTTGGTTGCCTCTCTGAACCGAACTCGTGCGACAGCGTAATCTGTTGCACAGCCCATCGAGCCCATCCACGAACCATCATATCTGGATCCGCCTCGGCCGCCCTCGACAGCTCCACCAAGACCCCGTTATCACCGATTTTGCCTAACCGAAACGCGGCCTCTGCGCGAACGCTTGCCGCCCCATCTGTCCTGAGAAGTGAGCGAAGGTGGGAAACGGCACCAGGATCCCCGCTCTCCCCTAGCGCGGCCGCGACTCCCTGACGCACACGCGCATCCGGATCTCGAAGCGCTTTGATCAGATCAGCGGAGAGCGACACGGTATCCAGGCTGAGCAACGCACGAGTTGCAGCAATACGAGCAGAACCCTGCGGATGCCGAAGAACCGCAAGAGTCTGAGCCTCACGATCCGCAGAAAACTCAATTTCACCGAGAGCCCGCGCCGATGCCATTCGAACCGGCTCAGCAGAATCGGCCAAATGCCCTGCGAGCGCTATCCCACTCTTCCCGTCACCCAGCCGACCGAGTGCGAGAGCCGCAGCTTCGCGGACACGAGCGTCCGGATCATTGAGCGCCACGATCAGACTGGCATTGGAAGACTTATGGCCGACCTTCCCCAAAGCCTCTGCGGCAGTGCGCCGGACGTCCGAGTCTGGGTCGGCAAGCAACTCAACGAGGCGTCCCGATACCGTCTCCGGAGCCTCCGATGGAGTATCGACGTAACACCCGTACACCACGGAGCACAGCAGCAGCCAGAAGAAGAATTGGAGTCGAAAATAAGAACGCATCGGGGAAGCCGAACGTATATGAGTGAGAGAATTCAACGGAATTGAAACGTCTATCCTCGCGGGCAGAAAAGAACCTAAGCCCGCACGTAACTACGAAATTGGAATGCAGGTTCGAGATGAGACACTTGGGTGGATCGCCCAGGATACCAACCAGCAAGACGCAAGCAAAAAAGAACCGGTCGACTTCCTAATTCGACGAGGCCCCGGAATCACCCGCGCAGGGGAAAAGAATTATTAGCCTCTCCTACACCGACTTTGCGGAGGCATCGTCATCCAACACAGGTGCCTGCTTGGCTGCCTCGATGGACTGTTCTAGTTCCTTCTGCGCCGAATCCATTTCAGCCCGGATTGTTCGCATTTCGGGATCGACCGAACTTCGCACATCCGCAACCGCCTGACGGAAGGTGCGCACGGCATCCCCCAATCCCTCCCCCAAACCCTGCATGTCCTGGGCTGACAGGCCCGACGGTTGAGCCTGAGCTGCCTTTGTTCGCATGGCTGCCTGAGCCGCCTGCACCCGCGCCACGGCATCCTTGTTCACAATCGCCGACGGACGCTTAGCCACCGGCTTGCTCTGGGCGCCTGGCGGAAGGGGCGGATACTGCGCGCGCATCACTGGGGCAGGAGCCGCCATACGCTCTTCCATCGTCGGAGGCTGGTGACTTTGTGCAACCGCCGACCCCGCTGCCGCTTGCCCCGGCGTGACCGTCGCCACACGCGGTTTCGTTGGTTGAGTCGCTTGCGGACCTTGTGGCCCAGCCGCAGCCATCAGAGCCGCTGTCGTACCTGGAGTCAGCTCAGGTCCCGGCGTGTATGGAGAGGTGGCTTTAGGAGCCGCCGCCGGCGCTACGGTGGCGGGCTGCGCAACCTGTGGAATATCTGCCGCCGGCTGAGCCTGGATCTGAGCAGGCATGGCAGCGGTTTCGTTTTGGTCGGGAGCGTTCTCGGGAGGTGGAATATCATTCACCTCCTTCTTAAACCCTTTGAGCGCCTTGCCGACCCCCTCGCCGATTTGCGGAAGTTTCCCGGCCCCAAAAATGATCAACACAATGACCAGGATGATAATCAACTCGGAAAATCCCATAGTGCCAAACATGTTCGATATCCTTCCTCGGCAGATAGGAGTCAATACAGCGTCAGAGGGCCTCTTCGGCCCTCTGAACTCCCACGATAGCTGCCCGATGCAAAGGGTGTCAAGAAAGGTGGGCGGCCACAGCCGGCCCAGGAATAGCACCGAAGAACCTAGCTCGCAGGGATGGGAATCGGGAGAAGATCGGCCTGAACCGGCTGGCCGTACACCACCGCGTCGCGGGCGGAGAGATACACATCCAGTTCACTCCGAATACCGAACTCATCCGGCAGGTAGATGCCAGGCTCAATCGAAAAGCAGGTGCCCGGCAACAACCGGCGCGCATCCTGCGTCTCCAGATTGTCGATATTCGCGCCGTTACCATGCACTTCCTCACCGATGGAATGGCCGGTTCGGTGCACGAAATATTGCCCGTACCCTGCGTCCTGAATCACCCGGCGGCAGACATCATCCACTTCCCACCCATAGGGGCATTCACCGGCTCGTACACGACCTTGCACAAAGGTGACGGCCGCATCCCGAGCCCGTCGAACAATCTGAAAAATGTCCTGGTGCCGGGCAGGCACAGTCGCCCCGACGAACCCCGTCCAGGTGATATCCGCATAGACCGCCCCTGGTCCAGGCTGTTTAGCCCACAGGTCGATCAGTACAAGGTCACCCTGCCGAATCGGAGCTGATCCTTCGGAAGCCGGCGCGTAATGAGGATCGGCGCTATGCGCATTCACCGCAGCAATCGGCGGACTCGAGGTTACCAAGCCACGGGCCTGCATGCGGGAAAGAATGTATTGCTGTAATCCATATTCAGTCAGGCTGGACCGAGCAGCCAGCGAAGTTCCGACAAATCCAAACGCCTCGTCGACAATTGCGCGTAGCCCTTCGGCTGCCACCTGATGCGACGCCAATTGTGCATCATCCCACACCGCCTCAAATTGCTGAACCAGATCGGCAGAGGTCACCACCTCCGCGCCGAGACTGCGCACCAGATCAATCGTGCCGGCATCCACGCGTGACAGATAGGGAATGGCATTCATCGGCGAATATTGCATCGCGATCCGCTTGGCAGAGTGCAGCAGGGAACCGAGAGCCGCCTGCTGATCGCGCCAAGAGACGTACGCACGCGCGTCTCCGGGCAACCCATCCAGGACATGAGGCTCAATGCGATGCTGGAGCTTCACCGGCGTACCCTGCGCGGGAACCCAATAGTACCAACGCCGCGTGACATGGAGCGAGGGGTCTAACAACAAGACGCGATACGCGATGGGGTCGAGGTGGCGAAAGTCGTAAAAGAGCCACCCATCAAGTCCCGGCTGCTCCCGGATGGCCTGCTGAATACGAATCACCCGTGCGTGAGAACGATCGGCCACGTTCATGCTTGCCATCATAGCGTCATTCCGCCAGCGATACCACTGGGCAATCACGCTGTTCTCTGCCCTCCACGCAATGTTAGAATGAACCGAACCCGCTATGGCTATCGTTCCCTCATCCGATCCCGCGCAGTACCGCGTCACCTTCTTCTTCGGGCCGGAAGCCGTCGAAGAGCGACCGGATCATCTGCGATGCGTCTTCAACGTGAAGAAGCGGAGCTGGAAAGGCGGCGTGCAAGTGGCTGTGGATGTGGCCCGGCGTCACCTCGACCGGGCCCGCGAGCGAATTGGGTATGCCTCCTGGCTGGCTGAACTCATACACAGCGGCCACCAAGAGGAGCGGGAGGAGCTGACCAGCCGCGCCGATGATCTCTTCGTCCAGTCGCTCTGTACCAGTGCGCTCAACTTGGCCCTCCAGGCGGGAATTGAACAGGTGAATCAACAGATCGACGCCGCCACGTTCGCCGACGAACTGCATCAACTCCTCGACGAACAACCGGAACAGGTGACCGATCGAATTCGCCTCGAACTGGACCTGGGTGAGACTTCCGAAATCTGATGCGCAACGGTGTGGCAGCAAAGCCGGAAGGGGTTTGAAAACGGGGGGGAATTTGTTATAACGACAACGGACTCATCGGCATTTATTTTTCTTTCCACGGCATCAGAACTTCAGCACGAAGGAGGCACCCAACGTGAACGTCTCTGTCTATTCGCCCCTTAAAAGACGACGCAGCCTCTGGGCCCAAGTCCTCGTCTTCAGTCTGGTCACAGTCTGCTCTCTGGCCTTACTCATCGCCCCCGTCTCCGCGCAGGAATCGGGAGGTGCGTCTAATGTGCCGGTCTCGTCGAACGATGCCAGTCCGTCGGGTGTCGGCATTCAAGCGGGCTCCGCACTGGCCACCATCGTCTATTTCCCGCTCAAACTGGCCTTCGCGATCGGCGGCGGGGTCGTCGGCGGATTGGCCTATGGCTTCTCCGGAGGCAGTGAACAGACGGCCAAGAATATCTGGATCCCCAGCATGTACGGCACCTACATCATCACGCCGGATCATCTCAAGGGCGATAAACCCATCCGCTTCCTCGGCGTCTCAGGGGAGCCTGCGCGAGAGGCCGGCGATTACACCCCGCAAGAACCAGCGCCGCTGCCTTTGGAACCGATCCGCTAGCATGAAACCCGTCATCGGAGTCACCCCCGACTTCAATGCCGGTGATCGTCAAGAATGGGGCGGCAAGGAGCCCACATATTTTTTGCGGGCCCGGTATGTCCGCGCCATTGAGGAACTCGGCGGCGTGCCGGTAATTCTGCCACTTGTGGCGAACCGATCCGCACGCCGGCGCCTGCTGGAAGGGGTCGACGGACTCCTCCTGACAGGAAGCGGGCCGGACTTGGATCCAACCCTGTACGGAGAAAAAAAGCGATATGCCTTTCCGGTCGTCGCTAAACGACGCTCCAGCTTTGAATTGGACTTGGTTCGGTTAGCCATCCGGAACCACATCCCCACGCTGGCTATTTGCGGAGGCATGCAAAGCATGAATGTCGCCTGCGGAGGGAGCCTGTATCAGGATATTCCGGCCCAGGTCGACCATGTGTTACAGCACCGACAGACGACACCGGCGGTTCGACTCTCTCACAGCATCTCCATCACACCCGGCAGCCTGCTCAATCGAATCGTCAAGCGCGCCCGCATGCAGGTCAACAGCTCGCATCACCAATCGGTGAAAGCAGTCGGGCACGCCCTTATTGCCAGCGCAACCGCGCCGGATGGCATCGTTGAAGCGATCGAACTTCCGACGCACCCCTTCTTTCTCGGCCTGCAATGGCACCCCGAATTTTTGTTCGAACGACACCTCTTGCACCGACGACTCTTTCAGACATTCTTGCGGGCCGCCTCGCGCCGCCCGTCACTCCAACCTTCGCCTGCGAGACGCAGGAACAACTCATGACACGGGGTTCATTTCGCCATAACAGCGGACATGGACGTGGCGCCGCCGGAGAGAGGACACTGCGTGGGCAATCCGCTGTTTCGCACCAAATCCATCGAACGAATCCTCGCTGATTCCGACGCCCCTGAACATCGCCTGAAACGGACCCTGACGGCCTGGGACCTGACCGGACTCGGCATCGGCGCGATTATCGGCACCGGCATCTTCGTGCTGATCGGCACCGCTATCGTCGGTGATGCGCACCGGCCAGGCGCGGGGCCCGGCATCATGCTGTCGTTCATTCTTTCAGGCATCACCTGCGCGCTCGCCGCCCTCTGCTATGCCGAATTTGCCGCCATGATCCCGGTCGCCGGCAGTGCCTATACCTATTCTTATGCCACCTTGGGAGAATTTCTGGCCTGGCTGACTGGCTGGAATCTGATCCTGGAATATGGCGTGGCCTGCGTGGCCGTCGCGATCGGGTGGTCCGGATACTTTAACAACATCCTCAAACTCTGCGGCCTTGAACTCCCATACTGGGCCACTCATCCTCCCGGCGCGGACGGCGGCATTGCGAACATTCCGGCCGCGATCATCGTGTTGCTCGTCACCTGCATCTTGATTGTCGGGGTGAAAGAGAGCGCGCGCGCCACCTGCGGCATTGTGCTCATCAAGCTGGCCGTGATCGCCTTCTTCATTGCGGTCGGCACATCCTCCGTCGACACGGCCAATTGGTCCCCCTTCATGCCGTTCGGATTTGCCGGCGTCGGCGCGGCCGCAGCCATCGTGTTCTTCGCCTATATCGGATTCGACGCTGTGTCCACCACCGCTGAAGAGGCCAAGAACCCCCAACGGGATTTACCCATCGGGATCTTCGCCTCGCTGGCCATCTGCACCGTGCTCTATATTTCTGTGGCCGCGATCCTGACCGGATTAGTGCCTTATTCGCAAATCGACGTTCATGCCCCGGTAGCGGAAGGGCTCCGCATGGTCGGATTCAAGTGGGGAGCCGCCATCGTGGCAACCGGTGCGGTAGCGGGCATTACCAGTGTCCTGGTGGTGATGATGCTGGGCCAGATTCGGGTCTTTTTCGCCATGTCGCGGGACGGTCTCCTGGGTCCCTGGCTTTCAGGCGTCCATCCGAAGTTTCGAACGCCCCACCACGCCACCTATTTGACCGGCGTGGCCGTCGCCATCATGGCCGCACTCATTCCGATCGGTGAGGCAGCGGATATGACGAACATCGGGACCCTCTTTGCCTTTGTCCTCGTCTGTATCGGCATCATGGTCTTGCGCTACACGAAGCCGAACCATCCACGCCCCTTCCGTATGCCATTCATGCCGGTCGTCCCCATTTTGGGAGTCCTGGCCTGCCTGGGCCTAATGTATTTCCTGCCCTGGATGACCTGGATCCGGTTTTTCGTGTGGACCATCATCGGCATCCTGGTCTACGCCATGTACGGGATGCGCCATAGCAAACTCGCCACAAGGCCCTCGACAGAACAGGCCGAGACACCTCGACCGGCATAGTCGAATTACGAGCCAAAAAACTGGTGACGGGAAAAACTAGGACGATGCTTCGGTTGGAGCAACCGGGGAGGTTGTCGGAGGTGCTGCTGCAGCCGGGGCCGCAGGTGGAGGAGATGCTGGCGCCGGAGTCGAGGTACCTGCTGCCGCAGGAGCAGGCTGAGCAGCCGCAGGCTTGGGAGGAGCAGAGGGCTTCGGCGGAGCAGGCCGCTCCGGTTTAATCCCGCCTTCCCAGGAAGGACCTGAATACATATCGGCGGCCAACCCTTTGCCTTTCCACTTTTCTTCGAAATCTGCAGCCGCTTTGTTCGGGGTTTCTCCCGCACCCACCACGTCATTCCAGGGATAGGCCCGGGGACCAATCTGGCACCCGGTCTCCGTACGCCTCAAATAGAGGGCAATCGGGTTCCCCCGGTACGGCCCGAGATAGATATGCACTGACCCCACATATTCGAGCAATGTGGCCACCGCGCCTCCAAGAAGAGGTGCATGATGCCATAAGAGGCGGGAAGAGGGCAAGATGGACCTATCACCCCCCTGCTATTTGGTCCAGAAGCGATTAGGTCGTAACGGGGCGCTCTCTCGTAGGGCGCATGCGCAGCAGGTACACCCCCAAGATGAGGACGATGATAACGGTCACGTTGAGGCCGACATCCATCACATACTGCTGGAAGAGTTCCTGCCGCGCCTCTCGCGTCACCACCTCAAGCTGATGGGATAATTCCGCGCTGGCCGTCAACACCCGTCGCGTGCAGGCGATGATGCCGACCGCCAGATAGGGCTCCAATTCCAACACCTCGGTCTGAAGAAACCGCACCACCGTACGGAACAATTCCAGCAGGATGATGACGAGCAGCAGATCGTTCAACAACTTGAGTCCGGCAGGCAGCAGCGGGACATCGTTGGAGCGCAAGAAAAAGGCGTACCAGGCATGAACAAAAATCAGCATGCCTAAGGCCAGCAAGCTGAATCCCGCCGCGACATAGCCCAACCGGTCTAAGTGATCCATGAATCCCAGCAACCACTGCATGGTTGCCCGGCGAGACTTCTCCAAAGGCCCGGGAGGGGTCACCGGCGGCGTCATGCTGTTCCTGCCTGACCGGTAGGCATGGGGGAATCCTCCAGTGGTTGACCGAATTTCAAACCATTGACCGCCTTGGCTGTGATGGTGTGGCCACAACAATCAATCCCCTGAAACCCGGCACCGCCGTCGATCACCATCAGGCGCAGGCCGCAGGAGTCGGGGAACTGCCGCTTTTCCTCCAGCATAGCCCCGGGGAGCAATGCGCCTTTTTTCCGGCCTCTCGACGAGATGATATCGGAGACCACATCTTCTTCAGTCAGCTCATGCCCGCAACAGAGGATCTTCTGGAAACCCTCGCCGCCCCCAGCCACCTTGACCACCAACCCGCACGAATCCGGAAAGCGCTTTCGCTCGTCGAGAATGTCACCTTTTTTGATTGCCATGCCGCCTCGGTATGAAAGGAAAGACGTGAAACGTCACATGATTCGATAGTCAATCAGATCGCCGGGGGAAAAGCCAGCGCAGACTCTATCGGCCGAGCCCAGGATATGGAGAGCCTGGATCGCGCTGTAGAAATCAGGCCGGCGCCATGAATTGAGCAGAAAAAGAACACCCACTCCCCCCGTGCCTGGAGTGAGAGGCGAACGGAACAGGGCGCACGCAGATCAGACGTGCGTCACTGGAGAATCATGGGCTGGTGCCGCCTGACCCCTCTCAACTAACGTCGGTTTGGGGATGCGCGCATAGGCCTTGTGCCATGAGTCGAGCAGCACCTTGTGCGACCGGCACCCAACCACCAACCGCGCATCGGAAATCGTGACCGGCTTGTAGGGATGGAGGTACCGCACCTTGAGCTTCGCCACACGGGCCAGCGACTGGTCCAGCCTCTCCTGAGTGATCCTGCCATCTTTCACCGCACGCTCCATCGCTTGCATGGCGGTCATGACACGGTCCTGGTCCTTGCAGATCAACAGGACATCGCATCCGGCCACAAACGACCGGACTGCCGCTTCGCCGATCCCGTCGTGATCGATAATGGCATGCATCTCCAGATCGTCGGTAAAAACCACGCCCTCATACCGAAACTCTTCGCGCAACAAGCGCTGGATCACCGCCGAGGACAGGGTTGCCGGTGCCTCCGGATCCAAGGCCCGATACAGCACATGGGCGGTCATCAAACTGGCTACGCCATAACGAATGGCCTGCTGAAAGGGAGGAAACTCCGTATCGCGCAACCGCTGGAGCCCCGCATCCACGACGGGAAGCTCTTTGTGCGAATCCGTCGCCGTGTCTCCATGGCCGGGGAAGTGCTTCCCGCATGCGACCACCATATTGTCCTGCAGCCCTCCGATGGTCGCCGACCCCATCTCGCCGACAAGCTCGGGAGCAGCGCCGAACGCCCGATCGCCGATGACGGGATTGTCCGGATTGCTGTTCACATCTAGGACCGGAGCCATGTTCATATTGATCCCCACCGCCCGCAACTCTTTGGCAATGGTCGCGGCAGCGGAGTAGGCCAGTTCACTGGAGTTGCACTGTCCCAGCTGTCCGCAGGGAGGGAAAATCGTAAATTCGGCGGGCAGCCGGGATACCCGGCCGCCCTCCTGGTCAATCGCGATCAGCAGCGGCTGAGCGGGCGACAGTTTCTGCAGCCCGTTGGTGAGATCGACGATCTGCTGAACCGACTCGAGATTGCGGCGGAAAAAGATGACGCCGCCCGGCTTGGAGGCTGTCAGAAACGAAGCCAGGTCTTTGGTGACCGTGGTCCCGGTGAAACCTATCATAAAAAGCTGACCGATCTGCTCGCGTAATGTCATCACTCGCTACTCCGACGATCTGGTGAGAAGCAGGCAGATCCCCCGTTGCGTTCACGTACCGAAGGCAGGTCCTACGGCAACGTGCGGTCCAGGAGGAACTGAATGAGGAGGCGTGTGCCGATCCCGGTCGGACCCTTCGGCAGATACGCTCGCTCACGTTCGCTCCAGTCGGTGCTCGCAATGTCCAAATGGATCCATGGGCAATCGCCGACAAACTTGCTCAGGAACAAGGCGGCGGTGATCATCCCTCCGCCCCGGCCGCCGATATTCCGCATATCCGCCACATCGCTGCGCAGTTGCTCGAAATACTCCTCCCACAACGGCATCTCCCACACGCGCTCGCCGGCGCGCTGGCCGGCGTTCCGGACATGTTCTTTCAACTGATCGTTGTTGCCGAACATCCCGATGGCAAATTGGCCGAGCGCCACCACGCAGGCGCCGGTCAGGGTCGCAATATCGATCAACACCGCCGGTTTGTACCGGGTGGCATAGGCCAACGCATCGGAGAGGATCAGTCGGCCTTCGGCATCGGTGTTCTGAACCTCAACCGTTTTTCCGGACAGCGTCGTCACGATATCGCCCGGCCGCATCGCGCGCCCGCCCGGCATATTTTCGGCTACGGGCAGAATGCTGACGAGGTGGAGCGGAAGCTTGAGCCGCGCGGCAGCCCGCATCGTCGCCAGGACTTCGGCGCCGCCCGTCATATCCGCCTTCATATGTTCCATGTTCTCGGCCGGCTTCAGCGAAATGCCGCCGGTGTCAAAGGTGATGGTCTTTCCCACCAGCACCACCGGAGGATCGCCCTTCTTCGCTTTGGCGCCCTTGTATTCCAGGATGATGAACTTCGGCGGTTCGTGGCTGCCACGCGCCACACCCAGTAGGGCACCCATGCCAAGCTGCTCCATGTCCTTCTGTTCGAGCACCTTCAGACGCACACCGGATTCTTTGGCCACCGCCTTGGCCTCACGTACGATGCGCGTCGGCGTCATCACGTTGGCCGGATGGTTGCACAGGTCGCGAACCAGCACCGTCGCTTCAGCAGTCGCCACACCGCGCCGGATGCCCTCGGTCATTTGGGGGAGCAGCGAGGCTTGCGACGTGTAGATCGTCAACCGTTCGACGTCGATCGGCTTGCTTCCATTGGGGCTACGATAGGCGGTGAATTGATAGTTACCGAGAATGGCGCCCTCCGCCATGGCCTGCGCCACATCCTGGACCGGAATCTCCTCCAGAATGGCGGCCGGCAACACGACGGCGAAGGAGGTCACTTTCGCCTGACGGACACGTTTGATCGCAATACCAAGCGCCTGGCGGAACGCATCCACACGGAGATCTTTTTCCTTACCCAATCCAGCCAACAACAGCCGTTTTGCTCTGGCCTTGCCCTGGGTATGGACCAGCAACCCTTCGCCGAGCTTCCCTTCGAATTCTCCGCGCTGAATCAAAGCGGCAAGCTGTCCCCCGAGTTGAGCATCGATGGCGGCAGCCTCCTGCGTGAGATCAGAGCCACCCTCGCAATGGAGCAACACCAGAACCTCGGCCGCCTCGTTTTCTGCCCGTCCAACCTGTGCGTGAACTTGGATCTTCTTCATCAATCCTCCCCTGGTTCTTGCCGTTCAGCGTTCATCATCAGCCGCTCACAGACTGCCCCGTCCTTAAGAATCACACCCCTCTCAAACGCCGCGCATATCCGGCGCCCAAATGTATTTGTGCATTTGGAGCTGGAACCGCACCGGCAACTTATCGGCCAGTATCCACTCCGCCAGATGCCGCACCTCCACTTCGCCGAACACCGGACTCATGAGCACCGTGCACCGCGCCGGAAGATCGTAACGATGGAGCACGTCCCGCGCCCATTCATAGTCAGATCGATCCTTGATCACAAATTTCACTTCATCGTGAGGTGCGAGCCGATCGAGGTTCGGCCAATACATTCGATCCGTCATCCCACTCCCGGGACATTTCACATCAAGAATCACATGGACGCACCGATCGACACCGGCCGTATCGATGGCCCCGCTGGTTTCCACCAGCACCTCGAACCCCTCGTCACACAGGCGACTCAGCAAGGGCAGCGACTCCGTCTGGCTCAACGGTTCCCCCCCGGTCACTTCCACAAGATCACAATTGAAGGCGCGGACCTGATTGACGATGTCGTCGATCGTCATATCCCGACCGCCGTAGAAGGCATAGGCCGTGTCGCACCAAGTGCACCGGAGCGGACACCCGGTCAACCGGACGAATACGCAGGGACGGCCGGCATAGGTAGACTCGCCCTGGATGCTGTGGAAAATTTCGGTAATCTTGACCATCGCCGATTGACTCAGCGGCTCAGCATCGCACTGATGGATGAATCGGGGGACTTATCTCCATCTCGTCACAGGCCATCCATTGCGTCGCGCAATGCGATCCATTCCGCGAATCGGATTCACAACCAATGGATGCCCCACCATTTCCAGCAACTCAACATCGCCGGGACTATCGCCATAGGCAAACGACTGCGTCAGATCAATGCGTGATTCCTGTGTCAACCGGGCGATCAAGGCGCGCTTGCCGGGGCCATAAGGAAGGGGGACACAGACCTGGCCTGTAAAACGACGCTGTTGCCGTTCCAGTTTCGCGGCCAGCAGGGTGGGGACCTCCAGCAAGGTGGCCAACGGAGCAATGAGGAAGTCGAGGGATCCGGTCACCAGCACGATATGGTGCCCCGCCCGACGATGTTCGTCCATCCGAGCGAGCCCCTGCGCCGAGAGACGTGGAAACAGCTCGGCACGACAGAACTCCTCAGCCAGTGACTCAACCTCTGCCGCAGCCTTCCCGGCCAGATAAAGCTTCCGTTCCCGCAGGGGGTGCAATGACACCGGAGGCGCATTGCGAAGCACCCAGCCAACACTATCCCGCAGCTCGCGCCACCCGACAAGACCCCGCTTCCAGAGAAAGCGAAAAAAACGGACTTCGCTCGCCTGCCCCGGGAGCAAGGTATTGTCGACATCAAACAACGCGGCAATGTCAGTCTGCCGGCTGGTGCCCGAAATATGTGAGAGTGAGAGAGGCGTCATCTCGATTGTTGGCCTGCTGATCGCTGTGATAAGGAAGAATCTGCGACAGGTCCGCACAGCACGCGTGAATTCTACTGGACAACTAGTTGATTGACAAGCATTTTGGACCACTTCTATAATGCGCTTCCTCTGAGGCCTGGCACCGGCGTAGCAAGAATGCGCGTTTCACCGCCGTCTAGCTTGTGTGTACCTCGCTTCATGTTTCGACGGAGAGACTCTCGGTTGCCGAAGTGGTGGAATGGCAGACACGCACGTTTGAGGGGCGTGTGGCGCAAGCCGTGCGGGTTCAAGTCCCGCCTTCGGCACCAAACTCAACAGTCGTTCGACGAACTCACCGCCCATCAGCGACTCGCCGCAAATACGGCACGTTCGTTTCAGCACCATCTTTCTTCAGGCGCTTCTTCTCTCCGGCAGGGTGCACCCGACACGAGCACCTGCACCATCCGGCTCATTGTGCAGCCACCAGCCAGGATCGACGGCTCTGCAATGACTCCTCTGCTACAGATAAACGGCCCTATTCCACTAGGGCCTAATTACATTCCCAATTGTCAATCATCTCTAACCGCCTACTCCGGCTTGGTGCTATGATGTGCGGCGTGCAAGCCTATTCACTGGATGGTGAGTGCGACACTTCATACCAAATGAACGTTCCGCCGAAGCAGTCCCGCCACCCCTCTCGCATCCACGCATGGTGAGGGAACGTCCACTAAGGATGCAGCCCGCTCATAGCAGACGAAGGAGGCACCTGTGACCGCGCAAGACGTGACAACGGCCCTCCCGCCGCCGGGAGATTTCAGCACCGTTGAGGCCCTTGTCCGAACCCTGTCCGGTCAAGCATCCATCGGCATCTTTCTGTCGGACCCCGAAGGCCGCACGCTGTACCTGAATGAGCGGCTGCGCCGCATCGCCGGACTTCCCGTCGTACCGACGCCAGGGGAATGCTGGCGCAATGCGCTGGCACCCGAAGACCATGACCCAATCTGCAGCGAATGGTCTGGAGCCACCAACGCCGAGCGCAGCTTTTCACGTGAGTTTCGCTTCCGGCGGCCGGACGGCTCGCTGCGCTGGGTCATGGCGGAAGCCTTCCCATTGCGCAGCGGCGGAGAACCCTCCGGCGGTTACGTCGGCATCGTGCGCGACATTACCCCCAGACAACTGGCACTGGACGCCCTGCACGCAAGCGAGGAGCGCTATCGGACGCTGGCGCAACAGTCGCCCCATGCAATCCTCGTCCATGCGGACTCTGCCATCCTGTTCATCAATGAAGCCGGCGCCCGGCTTTTCGGACTCGCGACCGCACACCCCATCGAGGGCCGCCCGCTGTGGGATTTCTTCCCGAAAGAGTTTCTCCACGACCTCCCCTTGGCAGAAGCCGCGCCCAGCCCCTCAGTCGAGCGACAATTGGTACGACCCGATGGAACGGTCATTGATGTCGAATTGACAGCAGCCCCGGTCATGTTCGATGGACATCCAGCCGTCCAAATTCTGGGCACCGATATCACCGAACGGAAGGTCATCGCCGGGCAACTGCATCGGGCAAAAAAAATGGCGACCGTGGCGACGCTGGCCGGCGGCATCGCCCATGAATTTAACAATTGCCTGACCGCCATCATGGGGTTCTCGGACTTGGCGCTGCCGTCACTCGTGCCGGACAGTCGCGTCCATGGCCACATCCAGCAGGTAGTCCTCGCGTCGAAACGGGCTCGTGATCTCGTCACACAAATGCTCATGGTCGGTCGACAGGCGGACGGCGCGAAACAGCCGCTCTCCCTGGATATCCTCCTCAAAGAAACACTGCGAGTCCTGAAGATGAAACTGCCGGAGTCCATCAGCCTCCGCGAATGGATTCCCGGCGCAACCAACCCCGTGCTGGCCGACCCAACCCAGATCCATGAACTTTGCCTGAACCTGCTGGCACGGTCTCAACAGGCCATGACGATCAGCGGCGGGGTCTTGGAGGTCCGCCTCGACAATATGGGTCTTGACGCTTCGATGACCGGTCACGACCTTCCGCTCCCACCAGGTCAGTATGTGCGCCTCATGATCTCGGATACCGGTGACGGCATTCCCGCTGACATCCGGACGCCCAACATGTATCCACTTTTCGCACCCCCCTCGACGGGAAGCAAAGCGGGAGCGGGGCTCGCGGAGTTACAGCGAATCGTGAGCGAGCATGGCGGAACACTCCGCGCCACCAGCACAGCCGGCCAGGGCACCACCATCGAGGTCTATCTGCCCGCAATGCTTCAGCCCCCTCAGACAGTGGCTCAGGAACCGAGCCGCGAGCGCGCCGCACCCCTCACGGAAGCGAAGGAATTTCTTGCCGAGCATGACAAAGAGCGGTAAATTCACTGTAGTAGTTAAACGGTGTCGAAAAGCCGCCACCGGCCGTCTCCTGAGAGCCGCAACACAATACCCAAACACTCGAACACGAATACTCCTGTGAGGAATGTTATGCCCTCGGTCCTGATCGTGGATGATGAAGAAGCGATTCGCCGACTGATTCGCAGCACGCTGGAACAGGCAGGCTATCATGTCCGCGAAGCGGCCGACGGCAAAGCAGGGCTGTCCCACTATCGCCAATCCCCGGCTGATCTCGTGATCATGGATATCCTGATGCCGGACCAGGACGGCCTTGAGAGTATTTTGACGCTCCGTCGTGAATTTCCCGAGGCCAGGATTATGGCGATCACCGGCGGAAGCGACATGATCGGCATCTTAAACTTCCTCGATGTGGCCCGTATGCTGGGCGCGCGCCGCACGCTCCAGAAACCCTTCGAGATGCAGCAGCTCCTGGATGCGGTTCAAGCCGAGATCGCCGGCTGACCGACGCCTCCCTCATCTAGTCCGTTCGTCATACCGCCCCACTGTCACATTGACTTCCGGCACATCGATCCGCACACTAGCGCCCGCTTTCCGATCCCCTTCATACATACAAGAAAGATGTGATCATGAAGACGTGGTGGACTCCGCAGCTACACGCGGTATTCGGCGGCATCGTCGTCGCAATCGGGGTTTTCGTCATGTGGGAGCAGGCTGCGACCACTTGGGCCCTGCTCGTCGCCACTGCATCGACTGCCTTTCTCTGGTGGCAGGGACGCAGCATCGCGGCCGTCTGGGCCTGGACCACCCTGGGGCTCGGGATCGAAAGCATGACCTGGCCGATTGTGACCATGATTCGAATGAGGATGGGGGGAAGTCAGCCGACCGAGGAGCAGATGGAAACGATTCTGAACGCCGTGCTGTTCGGACTGTTCACATCGGTGTTCTGGATCACCTTCGCGTTTGGACTATTCAAGCGTATACGCGAACAGAACGCCCCGCCGGCACCACCGCCCGGAAACGGGCCGGTCCCGGCACGGAGCAAGAAGAAACGGGCCAGGCGCTGACTCTCGTCACGCCATGGCAACCGGATCGACATCGATATCGAACCGGAGTCCACCTCGTCGTGATTCCCGATCGAGCACTTCACGGGTCCGCACGACTATTTCTTTGCCTACCTCAAGAGACAGAGACTTGACCAGAATCTGCCAACAATAGCGACCTCGCGCCATGGCATGTGGTGCCGGAGACGGTCCCAGGATAACGATGCTGCTCGTCTCTCCACCGAAACCAGTGGAACGCTGCGGCAGAGGCGAACCGTCGCCGGCATTGGTCCCCCGATTTCCGGCGCTCACCACCTCAGCCCGTAGCAACGCCGCCCAGCGACCGGCGGCTTGGGCGACCACCGGTTCCAGCGTCCCGGACACATCCAACCTCACAAGCGACGTCAAGGGCGGGTACTGAAGCATCTGCCGAAAAGCCTGCTCCTGTTGAAGAAACACGGAATCGTCACCAGCGGCCACCGCCATAATCGCATGATGATCCGTTAACCGGGTCTGGATCATCACCGCGCCTCCGGCATGAGCGGGCAGAGCTAACTCCACGGCATCCATCAGGCCATGGTACATCCGTTCCGCCGAGCGAAAGTCCGGCACGTGAAGACCGGCATCCGCATCCGGAACCCCGACAAACGCCGCGCGTGCCTGAAGGCCAAACCGGAATAACATCTGCGTGCCGATCACGATGTCCAATTCACCGGCGGCAAGCAGCCGACTGAACGCCCGTGCATCAGCAGGTCGGCGAATCGTCTCACCATCCACACGACCCACCCGCGCCAGAGGGAACTTCCGCCGTACGGCCTCTTCGATACGCTCCGTACCTGAGCCAACCGGCTCCAACTTGAGCGATTGGCACCGAGTGCAATGATCCGGCACGGGTTTCGTTCGCCCGCAGTAGTGGCACCGCACATGATTGCTGCGCCGGAAAAACGTCAATGCAACGCTACATGCATCGCACTGCGGCATCGCGCCACAGTCCCCGCAATGCAAGACACTCGCAAATCCTTTGCGGTTCAGATAGAGAATCGCCAGCGCGTTCTGCCGCAGGGCTTCCTGAATGCCCTCATAGAGCGGCGGCGATAGCAAGGTTCCCGCCGGGGTCTCCCTGGAGTATTCCCTCAAATCGATGACCTGCACCCTCGGAAAACCTGACGGATCTCGGTAGACACAGGCGGTCATCTCCCCGTGCTGAACCGCCGACCAACTCTCAAGCGACGGATGGCTCGAGGCCAGCACCAACAGGGCTCGATTGCAGAAGGCCCGCCGCCGTGCCACCTCCCGCGCATGGTACCGGGGCGATTGCTCCTCCTTAAGGGACGCATCGTCCTCACCTTCCACCCACACCAATCCCAATCGATCGATGGGCGCGAACACCGCCATTCGGGTGCCGACCAGGATCGTGGCCGACGAATCCTGTGCCGATTGCCACACTGCTGCGCGTTCCCTTGCCGAAAGACCACTGTGTAGGAGCAACGGCCGTTCTCCCGCTGCCGCCAGGGCTTCGGCCAATCGACCGGCATTCTCGACGTCACCCGTGACGACCAACACACGCCGCCCACGACGGATAGCGGCCCGAGCTGCCTGCACAAGACACCAGAGTCTGGTGGCCCGAGCCCCTTGAATCAGGAACGAGCCGTATGCGTCCTGCAAAAGCGCCCGGCCAACGGTATCAGGCCACGCTGCCGCATCCAGTGGCGGCGGCAAGTCATCAACTGTCAATCTCGCGAAAACCGCCTGCTCCGCCCCCGGAGAAGGGGGTTTTTTTGCTCGAGCCGCCCTCGGGACAACCGCGTCATCGCAGCGCACCACGAGCCCTCTTCGAATCAGGATCTGCACCGCGCGCATGACACGGGACTTGTCACCCTGTGCCAGGGTACCCTCTGTAATGCCCTTGGGACGACGACGAAGGCGCGAGAGCACCTGAGTTTCCACTTCTCCCAAGCCCTCAGGTAACGACGAATTGTCCGTGCCCTGCGCGGTCGGCCGATACCGTGATGGCCGCCGATCGACCTGATCGACAAAAGGCGCCACAAGCTTGATGCATTGCCCCCACGGTGCGGCATACCGGTCGGCCACCCACCGGCTGAGATCGATTTGACTGGAGGTGAGCAGGTGGTCTGGAGACGCTGGGGCAAGGCAGCGGACGGCTTTCAGCCCCTGCTCGGGAGCGCCGAGCGGAAGGCGGTCATACACCGCCGTGACGAGACCGTGAAGGTCCTGGGACCCAAACGGCACGATCACTGATTGCCCGATTGCGACCTGCCCCTTGAGTGAAGACGGGATCAGATAGGTAAAGGGCCGGTGAAGGCGGCGCGGCAGCACCACATCGGCATACCTAGGGGGAAGCGCAGGAGCCACCGGTGGAGTTGCAAACGAACGGTGATCGAACATGCGGCATTCTAACAACACCGGATGAGAGCAACAATCACGGTCCTTGCGAGAAGGGGGCTGACGGGACGCCGTAGTGGAAGCGGGGGGGGGCTATCTGCCAGGAGCGAGGATCAACACACCTGTGGCGACGGGCCTCCTCGGAAGAGACCCGTCGCCCGTCACTCATTACGAACCGGGCGGGGGCGAGGCCGTCTCACCGCCGACAGGCGAAACCGGCACTGCGACATCCGAGGGAGCGGGAGCGATCGGTGCATCCACCGACGCCGATCCTGCCTGGGTGGCTGAAGCGGGTGGCACGACTGCGGTGGATGCCGGTGCCGCGTCCAGTTGGTTATACGTAAACTGCGCAGGGATCGGATCGCTCTCACTCAGCGGCGCCTTCGCGGACTGGGCCTGGGTGCCCTCCTCCGGCGAATCGAGCACAACCTCGATACGGCGGTTTTTTTTGCGGCCCTCCTCGCTCCCATTGCTGGCGACAGGACGGCTCGCTCCATACCCCACGGCAGACAACTTCGCCGAATCCATGCCGCCCTTCTCGATCAGATACCGCACGATCTCGGCGGCACGGGCCTTGGACAACTCCCAATTGGTTGGGAATACTCCTTTGAGCGACGGCCCTATCTCCATATTGTCGGAGTGACCTTCCACGCGCACCTGCTGAGAGACCGCAGCAGTCCTCAAATACTCCGCCAGTTGTTCCAGAATGGGTACGCCGGCAGGTTTCACTTTCACCTCACCGGATTCATATTCCAACTGATCTGCCAGATCATCAAGATTGATCCTGGTGCTTCCATGAGCGCGCTCGACCCTGGGTTTGCTCATCGAATGGGACTCGCTCGGCATCGCGACAGCGCTGTCCGTCCTGACGTTCATCACCGGTTGGACCGTCGCAGCCGGAACATCCGAGTCCCCGTTCTCATATTGCATGACCTCAACAGGCGAAGCGTGTTTGGAGCGAACGCGGTCGCCGATCAGCGCACGGGCTGTGGCCTTGGACAACACCGCGGTAGCTGTGTGGGGCTCGGTAGAAAGAATCTTCACTTCCCCGATTTTCCGCTCAGGAAGCCCACCGCCGGTACGGAAGACTTCCAGATATTCGCCGGAACGGAGGCCTTCGTCTTGTCCCTTGTCGAGATAGACCAGGTTTCCCTGCGACACGAGCGACATATGTTTATCGGCCTGCAGTTCAACAATCATGGCTTCGATCTCGGCATGCTCCGAGGCGGTCTCAACGACTTCTTCTGCTGAAGGCGGTGTAAACCGCATGACCGGATCGCCAGGGGAGAGGGGACCATAGGACCGAACAACCTGGACGCCAACCAGTGCCGCGTCTATCTGAATGACTTTCACCACCCCCACTCTATTGATGATATAGCCCATGTACTGCTTGGTCATGGGGTGAAACACTTTGCGCGAGCGCCGGTACACGGTGTAAAGGTCACCGAGCGCCGCATCACCCGGATTCTTCAATTTGAGATAGAGGGTATCGGTCCCGGACCAGCCCAACATCATCCGGTTCCCGGAGAGTTGGTTGTCCCCGGTAATCACATTGATAACCCCGTCAATCGGCATCTCCTGTCGAATCGAGCCGGCGGCATACGTGAGGGCGGCTTCCCCCAGGCGAACACTTTGAGCGTTCTGAGCATGAACAGGGATGGCCGTCACAGCTGCGAGACTGCAAGACAGGATGATCAGGCTGGCGCGCATGGGTAATGTCCTCATATTGATCACACCTAGGAGGGTTATCTGTAGCAACCTTAGCAAAGAGCAGGGGCTTGTCAAGAAACGGGACGGCGCTGGACGGTTTGCTTCAGGTCTCCACGGGTGCTATCGTAAGCCTCGCACCGGAGTGACGATTCGGCAGGCATCGATAGCAGGGCGTCTGAATAGCGAGGTATGGCGTGGGAACAGAGAAGCGGCGCATCAACACTCAAATGCCCCGCAGATTGAAGGTTCGAACCGCCACGCCCATGGCTTCAGAATGGGATATCAGCGTCGGATCCCCGCCGAGTGCGCTAAGAACCCCGGCCGACAAGATGAGGACGGGATCCTCGAATAGCCAAGCCACCCCCGACACATCGCCGACACTTCCCAAGAAGAACGCAAGTCTCCCCGGCTCATAGCCACAATCCGCTGTGGCACCTAACTGCTGGACAGTATTCAGTTTCTAGGACTTTCGGGACTAGAGGCCTAGGTCCTTTGTGCGCTTGCTATTAAAAATAGGCAGGGGCTAAGATTCCGACCTCCTAATTAGCCCTATAAGCCCTCAAACCCGTTAAGGTTCGAGCCAATGGCCGGTTCCGAGCTCCTCTTAGAGTACCTAAGTCGATATTTTCCGATCCTGATGTTTGTGTTCGTCGCACTGGCGTTCGGCGCGGGCACATTGCTCATCAGCTACTTCGTCCAGCCGAAGTACCCGGAACCGGAAAAACTCTCCACTTATGAGTGCGGATCTGAACCGTTTTCCGATGCCCGGATGCCGTTCCCAGTTCGCTACTACATCTTTGCCATGCTGTTTGTCATTTTCGATGTGGAAGTCATCTTTCTGTATCCCTGGGCTATTGTTTTCAACAAGATCGGCCTGATTGGGCTTGTAGAGATGCTGATCTTCATCGGACTTTTCCTCGTCGCCTATGTCTACGCGTGGCGAAAAGGAGCTTTGGAATGGGATTGATTCAGCTGGGAGGCCACGATAAAGACGGGACTCCCGATGTCATTACTCTCACGGTGGAAAAAGCCGTGAATTGGGCCCGGAAAGGGTCCTTGTGGCCGATGACCTTCGGACTGGCTTGCTGCGCCATTGAAATGATCGCCGCCGTCTCGTCCCGTTACGACATGGATCGATATGGTGCCGGGGTCTTTCGGGCCTCCCCCCGCCAGTCCGACCTCATGATCGTGGCCGGAACCGTCTGCCGCCGCATGGCCCCGGTTATTCGCAAGATTTACGACCAGATGCCGGAACCGAAGTACGTGATTGCCATGGGATCGTGCGCAACATCCGGAAACATTTACGACAGCTACAGCGTGGTGCAGGGAGTGGATCGATTTGTGCCGGTCGATATTTATGTGCCGGGGTGCCCCCCGACTCCGGAGGCCTTATTCGATGGCATTCTGAAACTGCAAGAGCGCATCATGCAAAAGCGTGTGTTCCTCGCGCAGCCGAAAGAAGTGAAAGACGCCCTGAAGGTCTGACGCACGGAAACGAACCGAATGAGTCAACTGGCCAAACGTATCGAGGATACCTTTCCGGGCGCCTGCACCCAGGTGGTGGAGTGGCGCGGGGATGTTTCCGTCACCGTCAAACGTGAGGCCTTGCACGACATCGGCAAGTTTTTACGCGATGACCCGGCCATGAGGTTCGACTACATCGTCCATGTGAGTTCGGTCGATTGGCCGGATGACGAGGAACGTTTCGAAGTGGTCTATGAGGTGTATTCGATTCGAACCCGGCAGCGCATTCGCCTGAAAACTCGGGTTCCGGAGTCGGATTGTATTGTGGACTCCTTGACCGACATCTGGAAGGGCGCTGATTTCATGGAGCGCGAAGTGTACGACATGATGGGAATCCGGTTTCGGAACCATCCCGACCTTCGTCGCATTCTGATGCCGGACGAGTATGAAGAAGGCTACCCCCTACGCAAAGACTTTCCGCTCCGCGGCAAAGGATGGCGCGATACGTTTGAATTTTTGGACGAGCCGACCCGGTAGGGCGGCCATTTTGGACTACTAAACGCTCATGGCACAGTTCGAAGATCAACGAACTACAATCTATAAAGTCGATCCGGAACATCCGGAAGACGCGACGCTTCCAACCCTGCGAACGGAAGAGCTGCTCCTCAATATGGGGCCGCAGCACCCCAGCACGCACGGCGTGCTGAAAGTCATCCTCGAGCTGGAAGGCGAGCGGTTGGTCAAGTCCACCCCGGTGATGGGCTTTCTCCACCGCGGTGTAGAAAAGCTGGCTGAAGAAGGCACATATCATCAGTTTATTCCGCACACCGACCGCCTCGATTACGTGTGTGCGATGTACAACAACTTCGCGTATTGCCGCGCCGTCGAAAAGCTAATGAACATCACCGTGCCGGACCGCGCCGAGTACCTGCGCACGATCGTCGCGGAAATCCAGCGCATTATCGGCCACCAGTTCTGGCTCGGCACGCAGGCCCTCGACATCGGGGCGATGACGGTCTTCTTCTATTGCTTCCGGGACCGTGAAATTCTGCTCGATTGGTTTGATGAACTGTGCGGCGCTCGCCTCACGACGAGCTGGTATCGTATCGGCGGCGTCGAGCGCGATTTCACACCGTCCCTGTTCGCCAAGCTGAAACAGTTCCTCGACTATTTCCCTCCGAAGATCGATGAGTACGTGATCTTCCTGGAGAAGAACCGCATCTGGCTGGCGCGCACCAAAGGCGTGGCCGTGATTTCGGCCGAAGATGCACTGAGCTTTGGCTTGAGCGGACCGACGTTACGAGGCTCAGGCGTTGATTACGATCTTCGTAAATACGAGCCATACTCTGCCTATCCCAAGTGTGAATTCAGCGTCCCGGTCGGCAAGAACGGCGACACCTATGACCGGTACTGGATCCGCGTGCAAGAGATCTACGAAAGCGTCAAGATCATCCGCCAGTGCCTTGAGCAGATCCAGGACGGCCCGATCATGGCTGACGTGCCGAGCGTGACTCTGCCTCCGAAAGAACGCGTGTTCACGAACCTGGAGTCCATGATTCAGCAGTTCAAACTCTTCTCGCAAGGGTTTAACGCGCCTCCCGGAGAAATCTACTGCGGGACCGAAGCGCATAAAGGCGAATTGGGTTTCTACATCGTCAGCACGGGCGGCGGGAAGCCGTACCGGCTGAAAATCCGCGCCCCGTCATTTATCCATATGGGCGCATTCGATCATATGTCGAAAGGCTACATGATCGCGGACGCCGTGACGATCTTCGGCACGTACGATATCGTCATGGGGGAATGCGATCGATGAAGACCGATACAGCACAAAGGAAAAAGTGAGCGGCGCTGATTCATTCTTTCGCCCCATCGCTTTTGACTTGAGGTAACTTCATGGGTTTGAAACCAGCAACCAATCCAGACGTCGAAGCGGCCACGATCGAACTGTCGATCGACGGACGGACGGTATCGGCCAAAGATGGCGTCTCGCTGTACGATGTCATTGCCAGCACGGGCAAGATTATTCCTGCCATGTGTTATCACTATACCTTTGATCCCTTCGGATCCTGCGGTATGTGCCTGGTCATGCAGGAAGGCAAGAAGGCCCCGGTCCGTTCCTGCACTGCCAAGGCGGCAGCCGGTATGGTGATCCGCACTGACGGCGACGACCTCTTCGCGGCACGAAAGAAAGCCGTCGAAAAACATCTCTCGGTTCACCCGCTGGACTGCCCGGTCTGCGACGCAGACGGGCATTGCGAGCTCCAGGACATGGCCTTCCAGCATGGTGTGACCAATCTCGCCAATGCGAAGCAAAAGTTCATTCCTGAAGACACGCGGAGTCTCGTCCTCGACTTCAACATGAATCGCTGCATCGCTTGCGCGGAATGCATCAACGTCTGCAAAGACGTGCTGATGATCGACGCGTTGCAATTCATGAAGAAGGGCGGATTCAACCAGGTCGTGGCGAAAGGGGACCAACCCCTTGCCTGTGAATTCTGCGGAGACTGCCTGGCTGTCTGTCCGGTCGGCGCGATCACGAACAAATATTCCAAGTACCTGTACAAGCCCTGGCAGATGAAAAAAACCACCACCACCTGCAACTATTGTGGTGATGGCTGCCAGATGCATCTCGAAACCAAAGACACCGAAGTCGTCCGCGTGACTTCCCCGCTCTCCTGGAAAAATAAGTGGGGCGACCGGACTGAAACTGCCAAGGGACACGGTGGACTCTGCGTTCGCGGCCGATTCGGATTCCAGTACATCGACAGTGAACAACGCCTTCGGCAGCCTCTCGTCCGCACGGGCGAGACGCTGACGGAAACGCCGTGGCTCGACACCATGCAAACTGTGATCGATCGATTGTCCGACATTCATCGGAAGCACGGACCGGAGTCGATCGCCGGGCTGATTACCGCGCGCTGCACGAACGAAGAATTGTATCTGTTCCAGAAACTCATGCGCGCCGGGCTAAGAACCAACCAGCTCGACAGCAGTGCCCGCTACGGCCACCTCAACTATGTTCATGCCGTACGTCATGCCGTCGGCGTCGGCCGTCCGCTCAACGACTGGGAAGATTTGACCAAAGCCAAAGCCATCTTGGTCATCGGCTCGAATATCACGGAAACTAACCCGCTGACGGCTGTCCGCATCAAGGAAGCCATCCGCGTGTATCACTCCCAGGTCATCGTCGTCGACTCTGCCAACACCAACATCGCGCAACTAGCTTCGCATCCGCTTTTGGTCAAGCCAGGCAGCGAATCGTTCTTGATCGATGGGCTGGTGAAATCGGTGATCGAACAGGATCTGATCGATGAAGCCAGCACCACTCGGCACCCGCAGGCTTTTTCCGCATTGAAGCAAGCCCTGGCACAGGTCTCCCTCGAACAGGTCTCCGCACAGACCGGCATCGCAGTCGAGCAGATCCGGGAAATCGCCGCCATTTTTGCTGAAGCCCCGCGCGCCATTGCGTTGTGTGCCGAAGGCATCGTCCGGCAGCCGAACGGTTACCAGAACGTTCTCAAGCTGATTGATCTCGCCTGGGTGACGGGCAAGTTAGGTCAACCCGGATGCGGCGTGACCACGGTCACAGAAGAAATCAATGAGCAGGGTGCAGTGGATATGGGCGTCGCACCGGAATTCCTCCCCGGGCAGGCACGATTCGATGATCCAGGGGCAAGGGAACGCTTCGAGAAAGCTTGGGACGTGACCCTTCCTGCCAGCGGAAGCGGCGCTAATTTCCTGGAAATTCTCGCCCGTATTCGAAACGGCCAGATCAAGGCGTTGTATGTCATCGGAGAGAATCCCCTGGCCACTTTGCCCGCCTCCATGGATGTGAACGGGACGCTCGAGAAGCTCCAACTGCTCATCGTTCAAGACCCCTTCCTCACAGAGACAGGGCAAATGGCGCATGTCGTCCTCCCGGCTGCCACCTACGCGGAAAAGGACGGCACCTTCACCAATCTGGAGGGCAAAGTGCTCCGTGTGCGTCAGGCAGTTGATCAGGTCGGGGAAAGCCTGCCGGACTGGCATATCATGACGGCGCTGGCCAACGGTTTGGGATATGACTGGACCTATGAATCGCCGCAAGACGTGCAGAATGAAATCATGAAGCTGTTACCGGGCTACTACAATCTCGGCCAGCCTCGCCGCGTCTCGCCATCGGCCGATGCCTATTTGTCGAACGGCTATGAGGCTGAAGTCGCGAGCCGGTATCACCGCCAGACAGCACAATCAACGTCCAGCGACGACACGCAGCCCTTTACCTTACTGACCGGACAAGTGCTCTATCATTCCGGGAAAATGTCCACGCATGCATCGGGGCTCATCAATATCGAACCGAACAACGGGCGTATACGAATGAATCCAGCCGATGTGGAACGGCTCGGACTGAACGATCAATCCACCATTCGCCTCACCTCGCGGCAAGGTTCCGTGCAAGCCGGCGTAAAAGCCGATCCCGATATCCAACCCGGATCGTGCTTCTTCCCCGAGCATTTTAATGAGCCGGCCGTGAAGGACCTGATGGCCGTAGAGGTGGACGCAGTCACGGGAGTTCCGTACTTCAAATCCACGCGTGTAAAGATTGAAAAGGTTGGTGCGTAAGAGTAAGCTCGCTCGTCTTTTTGATGTCGACAGAGGTGGTGAGAATGAGTGTCGGGGCCTTGACCAAGAAAATTCTTCAGGCGGCGTTGTTCTACGAAATTTGGGACGCCATGAAGGTGACCTTCAAGCATATGTTTCATCGCCCCATCACCTTCCAATACCCGCGCGAACAACGCACCATCCCCGACGGTCACCGCGGCGCATTAGGGCTGCTTCGTTATGGAGACGGCCGGGACCGCTGCGTGGGATGCGACCTTTGCGAAGCGGCATGTCCGTCCCGTTGTATCAAAGTCATCAGCCAGGAAGACCCAGAACGTCCCTTGCAGCGCTTTGCCAGCGAGTTCTACATCGACATCACCAAGTGCGTGTTTTGCGGTTATTGTGTCGAGGCATGCCCTGTCAACGCGCTCGCGATGACCAAGATGTACGAATACTCGACCCACGACAAGCGCACCCTCCTCTTCGACAAGAAAAGGCTCTACGAGGTCGGCGAACGTCACCTCGAGGACGCCAAAAAATATCTGTACGCCCATAACCAAGAAAAGAATTCGGACGAGAGCCGGGAATATCGTTATTACTTTCCGCAGTCGGTTCTCAAACCCACACAGTCACAACCCAAACATTTGAGCTGATCGTACCGTTATGGCCTTCCTGTTTTTCGCGTATTTCGCAGTGGTAAGTATTGTCGCCGGCATTCTGACCGTCGCGCTGAAGAATCCGGTGCAATGCGGTCTGGCGCTCCTGGCCCTGCTCCTTCACGTCTCAGGCCTCTTCGTCATGCTGAACGCCGAATTTTTGTGGGCGGTCCAAGTGATCGTCTACGCCGGGGCCATTTTGGTCCTCTATTTGTTCGTCCTTATGTTGCTGAACCTCAAAACCGACGACCGCTATTTCCACGCCAAGGCTCCTTATCTTCTCGCACCAGCGGCCATCGGTTTGGCCTACCTCCTGTTCTTGTTGGTGAGATCCCCGTTCGGCGGCTCCAGGGGCGATGCCTCACCGGCGGCGATCTTGCTGAACGGAGATGCTCATGCCATCGGCATCAAGATGTTCAGCGAGTATTTGCTGCAATTTGAAATCATCGGGGTGTTCCTGACAGGAGCCATCGTCGGCGCGATCGTCCTCGCAAAGACCCCCAAGTCGATCGAAACGAGGCGCGACGCATGATTCCCTTGTCCGCCTATGTGGCTGTAAGTGCCGTGTTGTTTGCGACGGGGTTGCTCGGCGTCCTGATCCGTCGCAATTTTATTATTGTGCTGATGTCGGTCGAAATCATGCTGAACGCGGCCACCATCAACCTGGTCGCCTTCTCCCATTACTTGGAAGCCATGCAGGGACAAATCGTGGCCCTCTTCATTATCGCCATTGCAGCGGGGGAAGCGGCTATCGGGCTCGCCATCATCATCGTGGTGTTCCGCGGCAAGATTTCAACCAACGTCGACGAAATGAATTTGTTGAAGTGGTAACGTGTCCGACTCTATTGATCTGATCGTCAAACTGATTCCTCTGTTCCCGCTGATGGCCGTCATTGTGAACGGCCTCTTCGGGCATCGGTATTCTCACGACCTAGCTCACCGGTTCGCGTGGGGATCGGTCCTCATGTCTTTCCTCTGTGTGCTGGCCGTCTTCACGGAGACCCTGCGTACAGGCGCGGCTCGTGAAGTGGTCGCCTACAAATGGATTTTCGGCGGCGACCTCACAATCAATCTCGCCTATTTGATCGATCCTTTGACCTGCATCATGCTGCTGGTCATCACCGGAGTGGGATTCCTGATCCACGTCTACTCCGTGGGATACATGCACGGAGAATCCGGCTTCACGCGATTCTTTGTGTACATGAACCTCTTTATGGTTTCGATGCTCCTGTTGGTGATGGGCAATAACTACGTTGTCCTCTTTATCGGCTGGGAAGGCGTCGGACTCTGCTCCTATCTGTTGATCGGGTACTACTACGACAAGGTGTCCGCCGCCAAAGCGGCCACCAAAGCCTTTGTGGTCAATCGAATCGGTGATGCCGGATTTCTCCTCGCAATCTTCCTGGTGTTCGTGAACTTCCGAACCCTCGACTACACCCAGGTGATGCAGAACGCCGCACAGCTCTCGCCTGAAATGGCCACTGCGATCGCACTCTGCCTCTTAATCGGCGCGGTCGGCAAATCGGCGCAGCTCCCGCTCTACACCTGGCTACCAGACGCCATGGAAGGGCCGACCCCGGTCAGTGCGCTCATCCATGCGGCCACCATGGTCACGGCAGGCGTCTATATGATCGTTCGCAATCATGCCATTTTCGATCTGTCGCCCACCGCCATGACGACCGTTGCCTGGATCGGCGGACTCACCGCGCTCTTCGCTGCTACAATCGGCCTGGTACAGACCGACATCAAGCGCGTTCTGGCCTATTCCACCGTCAGCCAGCTCGGGTACATGTTCCTCGGTTGTGGTCTCGGAGCGTATACGGCCGCGGTCTTCCATCTGATGACCCATGCGTTCTTTAAAGCGCTCTTGTTCTTGTCGGCCGGGTCCGTCATCCACGCATTGTCCGGCGAGCAGGATATCCGCAAAATGGGCGCGTTAAAGTCGAAGATCCCCTGGACCCATACACTCTTCCTGATCGGCACGATAGCGATTGCCGGAATTCCGCCCTTGGCGGGCTTCTGGAGCAAAGACGAAATCATGGGCCATGCCTTCGTGCATCATCACTATGTGCTCTACGGCATGGCAGCGGTCGGCGCATTCCTGACCTCGTTCTATATGTTCCGCCTGACCTATCTCACGTTCTATGGCACCTCGCGGCTGGATCACCACACCGCCGAACACGTGCACGAATCCCCCATGGTGATGATCGGGCCCCTCGTCGTGCTGGCCACCCTCTCAGTCATTGGCGGGTTCCCCGGTGTTCCGCCTGAAAACGGCTGGTTCCACCACTTCCTGCACTCAGTCGCAGGTGCGGCCGGGGAGGAGCACGCCACCGCGCCCGCGCTGATGCTCGGGCTGATGGGCACGGCCACCGTCATTGCGCTCCTGGGCTGGGGACTGGCGCATTACTTTTACAGCGGGCCTTCCTCCGCAGCAGATGCGCTCGCCGCACGGATGCCGGGCGTGTATACAACCCTGCTGAACAAGTACTTTGTCGACGAACTGTACGACCGGCTGTTCGTGGAACCGACCAAGCAGATCGGGAGACTTTGCGACTGGTTTGACCGGACCATCATCGACGGCCTCGTCCGATCTATCGATCGGGGGACAGACGCCAGTTCGGCGGCCATCACCTGGACCGAAAAACATGTGGTCTATGCCGGCTTGAACATCATCGGCTATGCGAACCACCGCTTGGCCCGCTCGTGGCGGCGGCTTCAGACCGGCATGGTCCATCAGTACGCGGCTATCATTGTGGCGGGACTTTTTATTCTCGTGCACCTCATTCTTTTGATTTGGACCGGAAGCGGTTCCAACGGCTATTTATCACGCTGACGCAGCAGAATTTCTGGACACACGATGCTTGAAGAGTTCAGTTTTGGCTTCCCGATCCTCTCGTATCTGATCTTCCTCCCGCTCGCCGGCGCGGCGGTGCTCTGGTTGATCGAAGACGAAGATCTCCTCAAGACGACGACATTGGGTATCACCCTGGTGGAACTGGCCCTGGCCTGCCTGGTGCTGGTGCGCTTCGTGCCGGATTCCGCTGCGATGCAATTCGCCGAGCATGCGCGCTGGATGCCGGCGCTCGGCATCGGCTACCATCTCGCCGTCGACGGCATCAGCGTGCTCTTTGTAGGGCTGACTGCGTTTCTCACCGTGCTGGTCGTCATCTATTCCTGGGATACCGTACGCAATCAGGTCCGCCTGTACTTCATGGCGCTCTTGGCCCTAGAGACCACCACCATGGGTATCTTTGCCTCGATCGACCTGATTCTGTTCTTCGTCTTCTGGGAACTCATGCTCATCCCGAGCTACTTCCTGATCAAATTGTGGGGCGGAGGAGCAGAGCGCCATTACGCAGCCCTCAAGTATGTGCTCTACACACTCCTGGGCAGCGTCTTCATGCTGGTCGGCATCGCCTTGCTGGACATCAACTATCACCAGTGGGCCGTGACTCACCACCTCGACCACGTCTACTCATTCGACCTGCTGGAGTTACTCTCGGTCCCGATCCCGCTCTCCCAGCAGATTTTGATCTTCTGGCTGATGTTCATGGGATTCGCCTTCAAAGCGCCGGTGTTCCCATTTCACACCTGGCTCCCTGATGCCCTCGTTGAAGGACCCATCGGTATGGCCGTCATGTTAGCCGGGATGAAATTGGGTACCTATGGCTTCCTTCGTTTTACCTTCCCGTTACTTCCCGATGCATCGAAAAGCGAAGGCGTCGTCTCGATCGTCATGGTCCTGGCCCTCGCGGCAATTCTGTACGGAGCGGTGGTGGCGCTCGTTCAATCGGACTTCAAGCGCCTCCTCGCATTCAGCAGCATCAGCCACCTTGGGTTTGTGGTGGTCGGGCTCTTTGCTCTGAATTTCCAGGGCTTGCAGGGGAGCCTCCTGACCATGATCAACCTCGGTTTCAGCACCGCCGGCCTCTTCTTCATGGCAGGCTTCTTATCCACCAGACAACAGAGTTCCCAATTGTCCTCCTTCGGAGGATTCGCGAAACAGGTACCGCTGCTGGCCTCGTTCCTCCTGTTGATCGGTATGGCCTCCATCGGACTGCCTGGGACCAATGGTTTTGTGGGTGAGTTTCTGATCCTCCTCGGCGCCTTCAAAGCCAAATGGTGGTATGGCGCCGTGGCGGTCACCGGCGTCATCTTCGGAGCGGCCTATTTCTTGTGGTATTACGAGCGAGCCATGCTCGGCCCGCTGAGCAAGAATATCTCCGCCACGATCAAGGACCTGCACATGCGGGAAATCACCATCGCACTCTCACTCTCGGTGATGATCTTGTGGATCGGCCTGTACCCGTCACCCTTCCTGAGAATGATGAATGGATCGATTCAAGCCCTCGTCGATCGTTTGGATCGTGCCAAAGTGGCCTCGGTAGACACTGTCATCCACGTGCCGGCTAAGTAGGACCATGGCTGAATACACGCTGCTCATTATTTTGTTCGCGCCGTTTGTCGGGGCCCTGGCCCTGATCTTCGTCTCCAACCGCCAGCTCTCGCTGGTCCGCGGCATTGCAGCCGGCTCGGCCTTTGTCTCATTGATCGCTTCAGTCTATCTTTTCTATGCCTACGATCCGTTGAAAGGCGGCTACCAATTTATCCAGCGGATTGAATGGTCACGACAGCTGGGGATCTCCCTTCATCTCGGGGTGGATGGAATCGGCACCCCGCTGGTCCTGGCCTCCGGCATCCTCCTCTTCGCCGGCATTTTCGTCTCCTGGCACATCAAAGACCGGGTCAAAGAGTTTTACATCTGGATTCTGATTCTTGCCGCGGCGACCATCGGCGTATTCATGTCCTTGGATTTGTTCTTCCTGTATTTCTTCTACGAAATGTCCGTGATCCCCATGTATCTCCTCTTGGGCATGTGGGGGAGCCACACGAAAAAGTATCTCGAGATGACGGACGCCGAAGGCCTCAAGCAGCGGGATTCCGTCGGCTTTATCTTCAATTTCGGCGCGAACAGCAAAGAATATGCGGCCATGAAGTTGGTCCTGTTTCTGTCTGCCTTCGCCGTCGCGGCATTGATGGGTATTCTCCTGATTTACAAGTTCTCAGGACTCAACACCTTCGATATTCTGGTGTTGCGCGAGCAGGCCCATTTCTCGGGGCCTCTGGCCACGCTGATCTGGCTGTTGATCTTTTTCGGCTTTGCGTCGATCGCTCCGATCTGGCCGCTGCACTCCTGGTCTCCCGTCGGCCACGCGGCCGCCCCGGCGGCAACCAGCATGTTGCACGCAGGCGTGCTGATGAAATTGGGACATTTCTCGATTATCCGGGTCGCCTTCGAAATCCTGCCCGAGACCACCCGCGAACTCATGCCCATTGCCGCGGTGCTGTGCATCTTCAGCATCATCTACGGCGGGCTCGTCGCCTATTACGCAAAGGACACCAAATACGTCATCGGCTATTCCAGCTCCAGCCATATGGGCTACGTGTTCCTTGGCATGGCCGCCCTCGACTACATCAGCCTGAGCGGGGCCGTCATCTATATGTTCGCTCACGCTATGGCCACCGGGATGCTCTTCGCCATGGCCGGCTGGGTCTACGATCAAACCCACACCCGCGACATTCCCTCGCTGGGAGGCCTCTCCAACCGGATGCCATTTATTTCCGCCGCCTTCGTCATCGGCTGCATGGCCTCGATCGGAATGCCCGGCACCGTGAACTTTATCGCTGAAGTCATGATCATTGTCGGCAGTTGGAACAAATATCCCTTCCAGGTCGTCGTTGCCGTCCTCGGTATCGTGCTGACCATGGCCTATCTCTTCAAGATGATGCGCGGCCTGTTCTATGGATCCATGGCGGAGAAATACAGCCACTCACATGATGCCGTGACCGTCGTTGATCGTATGCCGCTGCTGATCATGATCACCGTCAGCATCAGTTTTGGAATTTTCCCGGGGCACCTCTACTCCGTCGTCCGATCCGGGGTTGATCCCTTGATCGCTCGTATCACCAAGGTCGTCCCGGTTGCGGAGCACCCTATGAACCTTCCACATGCCACCTCGCCAACCATACCCACATCTGCTTCCCGTGAAGCACTTGCGAAGGTGACCCCGCGATGACTTTTTCCCTTACCCTGTCAGTCAGCGATCTCCTGTTGCTGCTACCGGAGCTGTTCCTCACTGCCTGGCTGTGCGTCATCCTGATCGTCGATTTTTCGTTCAAACGGATCGTCCAGGAACAGCTCGCCTACCTGAGCATTCTTGGATTAGTGATCACGCTGGCCTGCCTGGCCTGGTTTGATGTGACCGGCATCACCGGCACCCTGTTCGGCAAGATGTTCGTGCTGGACCGGATGGCGATCTTCTTCAAAGTGATGATCCTCCTCGCCACGATCCTGGTCATTCTCTTGTCGATCGATTATGTGCACCGCTTTGCGTTCTTCCGTGGCGAATATTATTTCCTTGTCGTGATGTCGGCATTGGGCATGATGTTCATGACCTCCGCCAACGATTTGCTGTCGCTCTTCGTCACCCTGGAGTTCGCGACATTCGGCTTTTATGTCCTGGTGTCCTATCTCCGTGACGATGTGGCATCCAACGAGGCCGGTCTCAAGTTCTTCATCCTGGGAGTCTTTGCGGCGGGCTTGCTCGCCTATGGCATCAGCCTGGTCTATGGCGAAACAGGCAAGCTCGTCTTCTCAGACATGACTGGCGCAGCCCCGACTACCGGACTCGTCATCGGCTTCCTGCTCATTTTTGCGGCCTTGGGATTCAAGATCGGCGCGGTCCCATTCCATTCATGGATCCCGGACACATACCACGGCGCACCGACGCCGGTCACCGCCTTCCTGTCGATCGCACCCAAGGTAGCCGCCTTTGCGATTTTGCTGCGCCTCTTCTTAGTGGCGCTGGCGACCTTCAAACCGGCCTGGGCATTGCTCATCGTGGCAACCTCCATCCTCTCGATGACCTACGGCAACATCGTGGCGATCGCACAACGAAATGTGAAACGTTTGTTAGCCTATTCCGGTATCGCACAAGTCGGCAACGTGCTGATTGGTCTGGCGGCGGGGACCAAGATGGGGACCGATTCCATCTTGTTCTACCTCCTGACCTATCTCTTTGCGAACCTCGGAGCCTTCGCCGTTATCATGGCGATCAGCAATGCAGTGGGCAGCGATGAAATCGATGACTACAGAGGACTCAACCGGCGCTCGCCGTTTCTGGCCTTTGCTATGCTGATTTTCCTGTTGTCGCTGGCCGGAGTTCCCCCCCTCGCTGGTTTCATCGGCAAGTTGTATATTTTTGTCGCCGCGATCAAGGAGGGGCTCTATATCCTGATCACGGTCGGCCTCATCAACATCGTCGTGTCGATGTACTACTACCTGATCGTCGTCAAGAAGATGTACATCAACGAACCGCTCGATTCTTCTCCCATCAAGACGACGGGTCCGTTACGGGCGGTCATCTATGTCGGATTGGCCGGCACACTCGTGATCGGTATCTATCCACAGCCGTTCCTCGACTGGGCCGTAGCCGCCACGCTGATGTTTTCCAATCTTCTAGGCCCTGCCGCTTCCATTCCCGTACCAGTCGTGCCGTTCGGCGGGTAAGGGCCAGCTTCGATCCGCCTTACGAATTCAATCAAATCCCTTCGCGTATCAATAGCTTCTGCTACAATACAATCGCCTGATCGGTGAGCGGTTCGCCGAGGCTCTGCAGCCTTGCTCGGACGCTTCTCAATACCTCCGCCTGGTTCTCGCATGAATATGGACGAACCGAAACCCCAACAGGCCGTCAACACAGACGTGGAGTCCGTCCTTCCTACCCTTCCCTGGAGCGCACGTATTCTTTCGCGTCTTTCTATTCTTGGGCCGTTGGTCCTGGCATTTCAGAACCGCTCCATTGAACAACGCGTACTCGCTGGCTTCGGCCTCGTGTTTGCCGGCATCCTGGTCATTTCTGCCATTTCGTATCGCAATATGACGGTGCTCATCCGAAACGGTCATCACGACCAACGGAGTCACGAGTTCATCCAATCCCTGGCCGCGACCGGGGAGGCCATCGACGATGCAGAAAACGGCCACCGACGATTCCTGGTCACCGGGGACGAAAGTTACCTCTCCGCCTACAACACCCTGCAAGAACGCGCACCGGAATACCTCGGCTACCTGCGGGAACTCACCGAGCCGGGCAGCATTCAGCGCGCACGCGTCACCCAACTGGAACAGTTGATCACCCAACAACTGCGGGAAGAGCGAGCCGCCATCGACCTGCGAAAGGAGACGGGGTTCGAGTCTGTCCGGACATTGGCCCTGGCCGGTGTCGCCAAAACCGCGCTCGATTCCGTCCGTCGACTGCACGCGCAGATGGAGCAGGACGAAACCAAGGCTCTCGCGCAACGGGTCATCGAATCCACCACGACCACGCGCTCGAGCATCATCCTCCTGATCATCGGCGCCCTTCTGCTGTTCGTACTGCTGGCTGCCGTGTACTATCTGATTCGGCATGACATTACGGCACGGCGGCGGATTGCCGATGAACTCCAGCGCCGGGGCGAATTGCTGGAGGCCGCCAATAAAGAGCTGGAGGCGTTCAGCTATTCCGTCTCCCACGACTTACGAGCCCCGTTACGGCATATCGACGGCTACGCCTCGCTGCTGGCCAAGGCCGCCTCCATCTCGCTTGACGACAAAGCGAGGCGATACTTACAGACGATCTCTGAATCCGCCACCAGGATGGGACAACTCATCGACGATCTGTTAGTGTTTTCCCGGATGGGGCGACAGGAAATGCTGCGCGGGACGGTCAACCTGAACCAGTTGATCGCCTCCGTGCTGCACGATCTGCGACATGACTTGCAAGATCGGACAATCTCGTGGACAATCGCTCAACTCCCTGAAGTCACGGGGGATGCAGCCATGTTACGACAGGTCTTTATGAATCTCGTGGCCAACGCGATCAAGTTTACCGGTACGCAGCCGCAGGCTACGATCGAGATCGGAAGCCGTGACAACGGGCAGGAGGAAGCGGTGTTATTCGTACGCGACAATGGGGTAGGATTTGATATGCGCTACGCGAACAAGCTGTTCGGCGTCTTTCAGCGGCTCCACCGAGCGGATGAGTTCGAGGGGACGGGTATCGGACTGGCCAATGTCAGACGCATTATTCACCGGCATGGCGGGAAGACCTGGGCAGAAGGTGCGCTCGGCGAAGGCGCGACCTTTTACGTCAGCCTCCCGTTGGCGAGGACATCGGCATGACCCTGACCAAACCCATATTACTGGCGGAAGACAATCCACGCGATGCCGAGCTCGCTCTGGCGGCGATGGAAGAACATCACCTTGCGGACAAGGTCATCCTCTGTCACGACGGCGCCGAAGTATTGGATTACCTCTACTGCCGTGGCCACTTCAAAGCCCGGCTCCAGGGCAATCCCGCGGTGGTACTCCTCGACTTGAAGATGCCCAAAGTCGACGGCCTCGAAGTGCTGCGTACCATTAAGAGCGACGCCGCCCTGAAACCCATCCCCGTGGTGATGCTGACATCGTCCAGGGAAGAGCGGGACCTGGTTGAAAGTTATGCTTTGGGCGCCAACGCCTATGTGGTCAAGCCTGTCGAGTTTCATCAGTTTCTCAAAGCCGTCAAAGAGCTCGGTGTGTTCTGGGGAATGATCAACGAACCGCCTCCTGAGGGGGCGAGCCGCGTAACCAGCCGATGACCTAACCCCCGTTCAGGACTCTGTTCCCGATACACACGATGACTCAGCCGTTGCGCTTCATCCATCTTGAGAGCAACCCCGCCGACGCGGCGCTGATTGCCACGACCCTCCGGGACGCCGGCATTCTATGCCAGCTGAAACAGGCGCAGACACGTGAGGAATTTCTGGCCGCACTTCGCCAGGAGGGGTTCAGTCTCGTCCTTGCTGATACCGCCGTCCCCGGCTTCGACGGAGCCACCGCCCTCTCCCTCGCGCGCACCCTGCATCCCGACGTGCCGTTTCTGTTTGTCTCCGATACACAGGGAGAAGAGTTTGCCATCGACATGATGCAGCACGGCGCCACCGATTACATTTCCAAGCAGCGCCTGGGGCGCCTCGTTCCCTCCATCAAACGAACCTTGCGGGAACTCGACGAGCGGCTGGAACGGAGACGGGCGGAGGACGCCCTGCGGGTGAGCGAAAAGCAGTTTCGTCAGGCCCAGAAGATGGAAGCCGTCGGACGTCTCGCCGGAGGACTTGCCCATGATTTCAACAATCTGTTGACGGTCATCATGGGACACAGCCAGGTGCTCTTGGGAGAACTGCCCTCAGGCAATCCCATCCGCGCCAAGATCGAAGAGATGCAAAAGGCCGGGGAGCGAGCCGCGAGCTTGATTCGCCAACTCATGGCCTTCAGCCGGAAACAGCCGTTGGAACCGAAAATCCTGCCCTTGAATTCGGTCGTCGGCAATGTAGAAAGCATGCTCCGGCGACTCATCGGTGAAGACATCCAACTCGTGATCCGCCCTGATCCTTTTAACGGCCATGTGAAGGCAGACCCCGGACAACTGGAACAGGTCCTCATGAATCTGGTCGTGAATGCCCGGGATGCCATGCCCAACGGCGGCCTGCTGGCGATCGAAACCTCGCAAACGGAACTGGCACGGACCCCGATGCATCATCTCCACCCGCTGCCATTGGGACAGTATGTGAAACTCACTGTCACCGATACCGGATGCGGCATGAATGCCGACGTGCTCGCCCATCTATTCGAACCGTTTTTTACAACGAAGGAAGAACACAAGGGTACCGGACTGGGGCTGTCGACGGTCTTCGGCATCGTGACGACCTGCGGAGGCGGGATCGATGTGTGGAGTCAGGTCGGGCATGGCACCACCTTTGACCTGTATTTCCCGCGCGTCAACCCGCAAGCCACTACTGCGGATGCCACCGCGCCGCAAGGCCGCCTGCGCCAGGGATCGGAAACCATTCTTCTCGTCGAGGACGATAGCGGGGTGCGCAACCTGGTCCGTCACGAGCTGGTCAAAACCGGCTATCAGGTAATCGAGGCCAAGAATGGCGTCGAGGCCTGTCTCACGGCCACACAGCAGAGTTACCATGTGGACCTTCTGCTCACCGATGTGGTCATGCCGGGGATGAACGGTCGCGAACTGGCACAACATCTGTCCGTCATCAAGCCGAACCTCAGGGTGCTGTTCATGTCGGGCTATTTGGACGATATCTCCGTGAACAGCGGCATGGACCCGCATCGAACGACGTTCCTCCAAAAGCCTTTCACCCCCGACCTCCTCTTGCGCACGGTACGCGCGTTGCTCGATTCCTCCGCTCCCGCGACGGGGAGCGCACCACACCACTTTCCCCCCGACCAAGCACCGCGCACCGCACGAGCCTCCTGACGCCGCGCCTGCGCACACCGCAGACACCACCGGAAATTTGACCCTTTTGCGCATCCTTTTTATACTGAGGTCGCGCGAGACCGGAAATGCACACTCACAGAGGTCGACGGGAGGAAGGAGAGACGTTCGTCATGCGTGGCCGCTGCCTGAAAGACCGACGATCCGTTCGCCGGCTGAAGCTCCTGTGCGGGTGCCTGCTCACGCTCTACCTCAGTAGCGGACTCCAAGCCGATGCTGCGCCTCCCGCCGGGGTGCCATGGGAGCGCTTGACCACAGGCATGCAGGTGGCGCTCTGGAGCCCCATCGAAGCCTGCCCCCACGTCCCGTCCCTGCTCATGCTGCACATCGACCCGGAACGGTTCCGGTTCTCCATCTATCAGTATCGCGATGAAGGTCTCCGTGCCCCGCTCTCGATCCACGACTGGCAGCAACGGACCGATGCGTACGTCTTATTTAATGCGGGCTTGTTTCGAGAGGACTACTCGTACTTGGGTGTCTTATTGAAAGAAGGGCGGTCACTCGGCACGAAAAAACATCACTCATGGCAGGGACTATTCGCGGCGGAACCGACCGACGGCAGGCTCCGGAAGGCCCGTGTGCTGGACCTTGCCTTCGACGGATTTACAGAAGAAGCCCCACCCTACCGGGAGGCCGCACAATCGCTGATGCTGTTCGACCGGACGGGAAAACTCCGGGTCCGGGACAGCGGGAAACGGGCGTTTCAAACCGTGGTTGCCGAAGAAGGGGAAGGCGCAATTCTTGTGATCAAAACGGTGGATGTCGTCTCGCTTCACCACCTCGCCGACTGTCTCCACCGACAGATCCCGTCGATCCAACAGGCCATGGCTATGGACGGAGGCGCCTCTTCGGATGTGATCGCCAGCCCGGATCTTCTCCATGCCGCCCAGGAAACCACATCGCAAGCCACCTGGCGATCACTCCTGACGGGCAATATTGGCGTGCACATTCCGCTGCCGACTGTCATCGGCATCAGCCCCCGGACGCACCCGCGCACCATGCCCGCTCCGGATGCCTCAACATCATCACACAGCCGATGACCAACGCCGATCTACCGTCCAGGCGAGACGGGAAAGCCGGCCTCAGTCCAGGCATTCATGCTGCCCACGACATTGTAGACGTGCGTATAGCCCAAATCGGCCAACGTCTCGGCGGCAATGTTGCTGCGATGGCCGGACTGGCAATACACGACGATATGGTCGGTCAAGGCCGCGCCGAGCTCCCGATGCCGCGTCTTCATCTCGCGAAAGTCGATATTTCGATCGGTCCCCGGAATCATGCCGGACGCATGCTCCTCGGGCGAACGCACATCGACCAACAGGAACCCCTTCGCCCCGGTCGATGGTGCCTTGAGCAGACCGGCTCGCAGTTGCTGAACCGTCAAGGTATAGGAATGATACGCGAAGGTGGGCTGCGGCCACTCCAGGAGGAGACCGCACAGCACGCCCACGCAGAGAAGACCACTCAGATATCTCATGGTCGCCGCTCCTTTGTTCATACCGGGAAGGTTGACGAACGTCCTATGATAGGAGCCTTATGAAAAGCTGGTCAAGAGTGGTTGCCGTTTCCTTGCTCCTGGGTGCCTCCGGATGCGGGGAAGGGGCCATCATGGTCAAAGAAGTCGACGACGGCGGCGTGGTCGTCTACCCCTATCGCGCCGAACAGGGCAACTTACTCTCGTCCTTCCGGAAAGAAGCCGTGCGGCTCATGGAGCAGAAATGCCCAGGGGGATGGGCGACGGTGCGCGAAGGGGAAACAAAGGGACGGCTGCGCCAAGCCAGTCCCATCGCGGGCTCGAACGATATCGTCGAGGAACGCCGTTGGGGCATTCAGTTCCAGTGCAAATGAGCTAGGAAGAAATGTCGCGCCCCTGCATGAGATCATCGATCGTCAGGAGGCTCACGACCTTCACTCCGGTGGCCTCCACGCGGGCACGGCCGTCCTGCTCTTTCCGATCGACGATGACCACTGCATCGGTCACCTTCAACCCCGCCTCTCGCGCGGCCGCGATGGCCTTCAGCACGGACCCCCCGCTGGTTAACACATCATCGACGATGAGGGCCCGATCTCCCGCCTGCACGACACCTTCAACCAATCTGCCCAACCCATGGTCCTTCGGCTGCTTCCGGACAAAAAATGTCCGCCACTCCCGACGAGGCGTCGCCAAATAAGCAAAGTCTGAAATCGTCGTCGCAATCGAGATCGCTCCGATCTCCAACCCTCCCAGACAATCGATGTCGAGCCCCTTGGTCACTTCCCACGCCCGTTGCGCCATCAAGTGACGCGCGTGAGGAAAGGCCATCAAGGTCCGGCAATCGACATAAAACGGGCTCGTCAGACCCGAGGCGAGTTTGAAGCCGCCCTTCGGATCCCACTTGAACGACTGAGTCTTGTGAAACGCGGCGATCAGATCATCGTGCAGCATAACCGTTCTTTCCATGCGGTAATGAAATCTTACGTATCCACATCTAATGAGTTCAACGTCACGAAAACATGAATATAGTTGGACCTCGCCCACCCTTCAGGGTACGATCAAATGGCCCTACTCAATAGAGCCGTCCCTGCGCGACAGACACCTAGCAGGATCCTCTCATCGCAGACGGGCACGTGGTAGTCGGCCGCTTCGGTGGGGCTGTGTGTTCGATCGCGGGAGGAGGCCCCGCTTCACCGGCAGCCGGCCGAGGGCTTGACTCAGCGGAGTGGTCCGAAGGGCTCGCGCAGCCTGACCACATCCCGATCACGCTCACAAGCAGCAACCACTTCAACACACTACCGCCTCGCGGTGAACCATATGACGGGCTTGATGTCGGGGCATTCTGACATAGCCCGACGGCAAAGTGAAGCAAGGGCAGATGCGCCACACGATGTGTCGACTTCTTTCGCGACTCGGCCGGGATTTCCTGATCGTGACCTGCTTATGGACGATCCCCACGACGCACGCAGCCGAGCAACCGAATGCTCCCGCTGCTGTGCTCGTGAAGGGCTTTTCATTCAGCGGGAACACCGTGATCTCCCAAGCCGAGCTCGAAGCCCTCACGCAGCCCTATGTCGAACAGGCACTGACCCTCCCCGATCTCGAACGCATCGGCGCCGCCGTCGCCGACCTCTACAAACAGCGGGGGTATACCCTCGCAAGCGCGTACATTCCCCAGCAGCGCATTCGGTTCGGGATGGTCGAGATCAGCGTGCTCGAAGGCCGTCTCGGCGACATCTCGGTCTCCGGGAACCGGTTCTACTCGACGGAATTCATTCGCAGCGGATTCGCCGGCGTGATGGAAGCGCGGGTGATCCGGAACACCGACCTGGAGCGAGCCCTGTTGTTGCTGAACGACTATCCGGACCTCAAGGTCTCCGCGGCGCTCGAACCGGGGGAATTCACGGGCAGCACCAATGTACAGGCCAGCGTTGAGGACAAGCGGCCGATTCACGCCACGCTCGATTACAACAACTACGGCTTCAACAACATTTCGAGAAACCGGTTCGGAGCCGGCATTGAGGTCGGCAACGCGCTGAGAGAAGGGGCCATTCTGACATTCAACGGAATCGTGGGGGACCATCCCGAACGGCTGCAATTTATCACCGGCGGGTACGCCCTGCCGGTGGGCGTGCACGGCACGAAGGTGGTGCTTTCAGGATCCACAGGCCGGTTCGACGTGGGCGCCGAGCTGGCCGCTCTCAAGATTCGCGGGAAAATACACACCTACGACCTGTCGATCACACATCCGGTGGTGAAAACGCGCTGGCAATCCCTCGTACTCGATACCGGATTCGCCGCCAAAGATAATCGACTGTTCATCAACGGCGCGCTCACCGGTCATGACACCGTCAGAATGGCCAAGCTCGGAATGAACTACGATCGAGTGGACCTCTACGGCCGGACCTATCTGTCGGCCTACGGTTTTCATGGCTTGGGCGAAATCCTGGGCGGAATGGACGATCACGCGGCCATCAGCACCAGGCCGGGTGCCGACAATCGGTTCCTCAAAGGCACGCTCGCCGTGGGGCGTATTCAGAGCCTGGGTCACGACGCGCTGTTGATCCTCAAAGGAACCGGACAGATCACGAGCGGCCCCATGGTCGTCATCGAACAGATGTTACTGGGCGGGCCGGATTCGGTCCGGGGCTATCAACTCGGGGAACGATTCGTAGACGAGGGCTACGCGGTAACCGCTGAAACACGGATCCCGCTCCTGCCCTCCATGCTCCCCTCGACGCAGGCCGCGCTGTTCTTCGATCACGGCGCCGGTCACCTGCGAAACCCTCAACCGGGAGAGCGGAGATACAGCAGTCTGAGCGGAGCCGGTGTCGGCCTGCAGACTGAACTCCCGTACTATTCGATACACCTGCGAGCAGACCTGGGGTTTCCGGTTGGTCCAAAACCGAGCGGGGGAACCATTGCCGGGGACCGTAGCCCGACGATGTATCTCCAGGCGGCGACCAGGTTCTGATGTACGATTCACCCATTCATAAGACGGCACGGGCGCCGAAAACGGGCCCCGCTTCATTTGCCTTCAGCAAGCCATCGCTGCGGAGACATCGCATCCTCTGCGGGTTGCTCGCCGCAGTCCAACTACTGATTCCCTCCCTCACCCTCGCCCTCCCCACAGACGGCCGGGTCGCGGGAGGTGGCGCGACCCTTCAATCCACATCAAAATCGATCACCATCCAACAAACCACCGACAAGGCCATTCTGAATTGGAAAAGCTTCTCCATCGCGGCCGATGAAGCGGTGCATTTCAGACAACCATCGGCCGACTCCATTGCGCTCAACCGGGTGATCGGAGGAGATCCCTCCGTCATTTTTGGCCGACTGCAGGCCAACGGGCGCATCTTCCTCCTCAACCCCAATGGCATCCTCTTCGGCGCCGGCGCGCAGCTCAACGTCGGCGGCCTCCTCGCGTCAACCTTGCACACGCGCGATGAAGAATTCATGGCCGGGCGTTACCTCTTTGCCCAAGATCCGTTGAAGGGGCTGAAGACCGTCGTCAACCAGGGCACGCTACAGGTCTCCGAACACGGCTTTGTCATCCTTGCAGCACCTGCCGTCTCCAACGAAGGCATCATCGTCGCCAATCTGGGCACGACCGTATTGGGATCCGGACAGCAACTGACGGTCGATCTTATGGGCGACGGTCTCATCAACTATGCGCTCACCGGCAAAGTCCTCGAACAGGTCACGGGTATCGACGGAACCGCCTCAGGCTCGGCGGTAAAGAACAGCGGGACCATTCATGCGGACGGCGGACAGGTCATTCTGCAAGCCAGCGCGGCCGGCGATATTTTCTCCTCCGTCGTCAACCAGAGTGGAGTGATACGCGCCCGCAGCCTCACACACGAGGATGGAATCGTGCGACTCGACGGAGGGGACAGCGGTCAGGTCACACTGGCGGGAACCATCGACGCCTCCGGGCCTGCCTCCGGCCAAACAGGCGGACGGGTGTCCCTGCTCGGCGAATCGGTCACGTTAACACCGACAGCGCGCATCGATGTCTCCGGTGACGGGGGTGGAGGCACCGCGCTGATCGGCGGGCAGTTCCAGGGACGGGGCACAGAACCGACCGCGACCACAACTCTCGTCGCCGACCGTGCATCCATCTCGGCAGACGCCCTCACACAAGGCACCGGCGGAACAGTCATTGTCTGGGCAGACGGCCACACTCAGTACGCCGGAACCATTTCGGCACAAGGCGGAGCCTCAGGGGGCCACGGCGGCTTCGTGGAAGTCTCAGGCAAGCAGGCTCTTGATTTCACCGGCCGCGTGGACACAACCGCACCGGCGGGGCACACGGGAACGCTCCTGTTGGACCCGAGCAACATCACCATCTCGTCAGCGGCCAACGCCAATATCAGCGCCGCTCCGACATTCACGGGCACGACCGCCACATCGACGCTGAACGTGACCACGCTGCAAACCGCCCTCGCAACCAACAACGTAATCGTCGACACGACGAGCCCCTTCGCGAGCGCCGGCAATATCACAGTCTCAAATGCCGTGACCTGGTCCAGCGCCAACTCCCTCGATCTGCGCGCCCACAACACGATCACCGTCAATGCCGGACTCTCCTCCACCGGATTGGGCATCCTCCGCCTGATCGGAGACCAGGATGGAATCGGAGGCGGCAACGTCGCCCTCAACGCCGCGATCTCAGCCCGACTCGGCGGTATTGAGATTTCCGGCGACGGCATCACCAGCGGCACAGCCGGAACGCTCACCACGACCGGACTGGCGAGCGGAGACGCGGGCCACATCACGATCAACGCGACCGGAGCCGTCAATCTACGGGGGGCCGTCACAGCCAACGGCGGAACCGCAGAGATCGGAAGAGCGTCGTGTAGGGAAAGAG
>OCTV010000004.1_pt1 | contig 90737 bp, 72 predicted proteins | sample 1539101 | NCBI WGS metagenome assembly OCTV01 (sample SAMEA3991422, study PRJEB22521) | metagenome | biome: anthropogenic terrestrial biome; feature: sewage plant; material: sludge | place: Sweden | collected 2012-09-26 | reverse complement strand
GCCTTGGGTGGGGAAAAAGTCAAGAGGGGCCTTGGGGTGATGTGAAAAGAATTCCACTGGAGGTCCTTAGGGCATGGGGAAAACATAAGGAGTCTTGAATGAAAAAATCCCTAAACAGGGATTTTTTCAATGCGTCACCACTACCCTCTTCGTTTTATCTCCGACACGGACCAGATAGACACCTGGAGCCAAATGAAGGGACGTATCCGTGCCACTGTATACAAGCTTACCATCAGGGGTAAACCAACTGATCACTGTATTGGCAGGCAAATCACTTATCTCATCAATCGAGGTGGCGGGCTCGATATATCCCTTGACGCTGCGGGCAATGGTACCACCGCTGTAAGTGAGGTAATAACACTGCGACAGAGTCCTCAGAATCTCAATCTTACGCCAGTCGGTCTCGCCTTCAATCTTGTAGCCGAGGTATAACTTGTACTTGCCGTCAGCAAGAGTCGGATAGACAAAAGAGGCATTGTCCATAATAGAATATGAATATCTGCCATTACGGTCAAGCTCACCTGGTATATAATCGGCACGAGAACCAGTCAACTGACCTGAAGTAATGAAGTTGCCGTTGTCGTCGGTGATAAAGAAGCCCATGACTCCCGAAAAGTCTTCTGTGCTGTAATTGGCTATGAGCATCTGGGGAAGTGTCTCCTTATCACCAGACTTGACAGTGTTGACGTCGGCGGTGTTGTAGATGTCAGCGCTACCGATAGAACGTAATACGGGCAGACGCGTTTCGGTGATGCCATCGGGCTTCTGTATGCCGGTGATCATTGTATTGCTATTGTTGAAGCTGTGCCCTTCCACCTTCCCGTTGCTGGTGGGTTTGAGACTGCTGATACTGTAATAGCCGTTGCAGTAACCGCCCCATCCCCAGTTGATATAAAACTGGTCACTGCTGTTGTACCCGTTGACGATAAATTCGTGTCCTTCGGTATCTCGACCTCCATAAATAACAGGACGCCCTGCAGCCGACTCGGTCTTGAGAATGTATATCCAGTCGGCATCAGACATATAGTCACGTGAATAATAACGCATTGCGTCGTCGTAACCGAAATTTTCCTGAAGGGCAAAAAAGGCGGTCAGATCACTGGAAGAACTGCCGTTTGGGGTATACATCATATCAACGGACGCACCGGCATGATACATCAGTGTGGCGACGGCATCTGCCTGCGCCTGGGTATAGGAGGTGGACGCGTAATCATCGACCATATTGGTCCAGTCGTAAACGGTCTTAAAGAAGTCGACGGAATAAGAGACTGTGTCGGGATAGTTGTTCAGCTTCAAGATATACTTGAAACTGTTAGAACCGATGCCAGTGGTCGGGTATTTGTAATAATACATCACTTGTGCCATGGCAGTGGCAATACAACCAGTAACAGTGGCATATGTATTAACACCGTCGGTCACCTTGGGACACTGTGCATTGTAGGGAGCATCCTGACTCCATAAAGCCGTCATAAAGGGGGCTACGGATGAGGGCAGTGAACTGCTGGTAGTCTTAGCAGTTGCGGTAGTAGTGGTTGTTGTGGATGTGATACGCAACTGGCCCGACTGATAGGCTTTCATTTCCCTGACATAACCTTCGATCCATGAACGCACATTCTCGGGAAGATTGGCGGAATCGAAAGACGCACTCTCACTGTAAGCGAGTACGGGCACAAAAGCATCGTCGCCGCTCACCAGTACAAAACCGCCATTGTCGTAACCGTAGACATAGATATAATCGTTCTGACCGGTGACGGCTGTAGCCATCTTGAGGGATGACGTTGTAGCCATCACACGCATCTGTCTGGAAGTCAGTTTACCTTTCGCCATCGTGGAAGACAACTGATTTTCAGCTATCTGCAGCATCTCGGCGGTGGACCTGTTTCCTGCAAAAACAAAGTTTCCGAATGCTAATAACAATACAACCAGTAAGTAGAAGTTTCTTTTCATCATCATTCAAATTTAAAATTAGACTTTCTGTTCTCTGCAATATTTTCTTTTGGATAACTTTACAAAGATAATACAAGTTGCTCTAAGTTCAAAACAAATTCGAAAATAATTTCTATTATCCGATGCATTGATAATAATAAAATTGCTATCTTTGCACCATCTTTGAACAAAATAATGTTGATATAGATGGAAAAAGGAAATTTATCGCTGCTCTACAAGAGTCGCAGTTACGGTGCCTGCATCAAGGCAGGTTACAACCTTTATACAGATAACTTCAGAAAACTTTTCAAGTCGACCTGGATCATCGCCGCCATTATTGCCATAGTGGAGGGGCTGACCAAAACACTGGACACTTTGCATGTGGCTCCTGTCGCGGTGGCTGTGGGTATCATCATCGAAGCGATATGCGCGGTGGCTCTGTTCGGAACTATCATTTACATATTTAATCAACATGCTGTGAATGATGAAATTACAAAAGTTTCATTAAAGAAGGAATCGAAGGACATCCTGCATGACAGTATTCGGGTGCTGAAGACCATTATATGGCAACTGTTGCTCATCATGCCGATTGTCGCCGCCTATCTCTTTTATGCGAAGATGACCACTGGTCACAGTCTGTCCGACCCTTATGTGCACAAGTATATGATCATGCTGTTTTTCGTGTTCGTGATTTGCATCATCCTGTATATGCCTTTCAATTATCTGATTATGAAATACTGCGTGGGTGACAAGATTCACTCGTGGAACGTCATCACAAAAGGATATAAGGTGGGATTCAGACACTGGGGATTTATCTTCGCCGTACTGTTTATCACCGGTATCATCACAGCTGTGGTGGTACTGATCGTGAATACGCCCCACTTTGTGATACTGGGCGCCAAGGGATTGTCGGACCTGGGTGTGATGCAGGGCGACCCTTCGGGACTGCCTCCATACTTCGGTGTACTGCTGTTCTTCGTGTTCGCCATCACCACATTTATAGGACAATATGTGGAAATGGCAATGCTGTTCCCTGTCTATTACATGTACGGTTCGATTGAGACACAGGAGAAGGAAAAAGCTGATTTTGAAAATAACATTCAACAATAATATGAAACAGAAAAGAATATTATTTATTGACAGAGACGGTACGCTGGTAGAAGAACCGGCAGACGAACAGGTGGACGCATTTGATAAACTGAAGTTTACGAAAGGTCTGTTCAGAAACCTCGGATTCATACGTAGCAAACTGGATTTCGAGTTTGTTATGGTTTCCAATCAGGACGGTGTCGGCACCGACGCTTTCCCTGAGGACACATTCTGGCCGGTACACAATTTTATCTTACAGACACTGGAAGGTGAAGGCATCACTTTCGATGATGTACTGATAGACCGCCACTTCCCGGAAGACAATGCCCACACCCGTAAACCGAACACAGGTATGGTGGAGAAATATATGAACAATCCTGACTATGACATCGCAGGCAGTTGGGTGATAGGCGACCGCGACACAGACCGGCAGTTTGCTGAGAACATCGGTTGCCGCTCACTGATTCTGGACAAGGACGGGATGACATGGGACAAGATAGCCGAACTGCTCTTTGCGGGTGAACGTGTAGCGGAAGTGAAACGCACGACCAAGGAGACGGACATCTATGTGAAAATCAATCTGGACGGTACCGGAAAGTGTGACATCGCAACCGGACTGGGATTTTTCGACCACATGCTCGAACAGATAGGCAAACACGGGATGATGGACCTGACCGTACACACGAAGGGCGACCTGGAGGTGGACGAGCACCATACGATAGAAGACACAGCCATCGCCCTGGGCGACTGTATACTGCAGGCACTGGGCGACAAGCGCGGTATAGAAAGATACGGTTACTGTCTGCCGATGGACGACTGTCTGTGCCAGGTGGCGCTCGACTTCGGAGGAAGACCCTGGCTGGTATGGGATGCAGAGTTCCACAGGGAAAAAGTGGGCGAAATGCCTACGGAGATGTTCCTGCACTTCTTCAAGAGTCTGAGCGACTCGGCTAAGATGAACCTGAACATCAAAGCGGAAGGGACCAACGAGCACCATAAGATAGAAGGAATATTCAAGGCGCTGGCCAGGTCGCTGAAAATGGCTGTACGCAGGGATATTTACCACTTCGAACTGCCGAGTACGAAAGGAACTTTATAAAAACGCGAAGCACAAAGGAAATACAATCATCGGTGATGTGGTTAAAGAGATGAAAAATTAATACCCATTTCTTGGTATTTTTGGATAATTATTGTAACTTTGCGCTTGGAAAATAAGAGATCAATATCAAATATTCATTTTATAAACTGAAAGAATATGATTTATTCTAAAGAAGTGGACAACATGTGCGTTGTCGCTAAAGGTCCTAACCACGGACCAGCTCCTATTCCTGAGGAAGGGAAATGGATTCAGGCCAAAGAGATCAAAGATATCTCAGGCTATACTCACGGTGTGGGTTGGTGTGCACCACAGCAGGGTGCTTGTAAATTATCACTGAATATTAAGGAAGGTGTTATTCAGGAATGTCTCGTTGAGACAATCGGTTGTACAGGTATGACTCACTCAGCAGCGATGGCTTCTGAGATTCTGCCGGGCAAGACGATTCTTGAAGCGCTCAACACAGACCTTGTATGTGATGCTATCAATACAGCTATGCGCGAATTGTTCCTTCAGATTGTTTACGGTCGTTCACAGAGCGCTTTCTCTGAAGGCGGTCTTGTTATCGGTGCCGGTCTGGAAGACTTGGGTAAAGGTCTGCGCAGTCAGACAGGTACACTATACGGTACTGTAGCCAAAGGTACACGTTACCTCGAACTGACAGAGGGTTACATCACAAAGATGTTCCTCGACAAGGACAGTCAGGTATGCGGTTACGAATATGTAAAGCTCGGTCAGATGATGGAAGCTATCAAGGGCGGTATGGACGCTAACGAGGCAGTGAAGAAATTCACAGGTTCTTACGGTCGTACAAAGGCTGAACAGGGAATCGTTAAAACTATTGACCCACGTAAAGAATAAGGAGATACAGATATGATTAGAAAAGTTAATTTCGAAAGTCAGGAGCGCAGAATCAAACAAGTTCTCGCTGCCTTGAACGCTAACGGTATCAAAGATATCGAAGAGGCTAATCAAATTTGCGAAAACGCTGGTGTAGATCCTTATCAGATATGTGAGGACACTCAGGGTATTTGCTTCGAGAACGCTAAGTGGGCTTACGTGGTAGGTGCCGCTATCGCTATCAAGAAAGGTTGTAAAACAGCCGCTGACTGTGCCGAGGCTATCGGTATCGGACTGCAGAGTTTCTGTATTCCTGGTTCTGTAGCCGACGACCGTAAGGTTGGTGTAGGTCATGGTAACCTGGCTGCACGTCTGCTCCGCGAGGAGACTCAGTGCTTCGCATTCCTGGCTGGTCACGAGAGTTTCGCTGCAGCAGAGGGTGCTATCAAGATCGCCGAAATGGCCAACAAGGTTCGTAAGAACCCGTTGCGCACAATCCTGAACGGTCTTGGCAAGGACGCTGCTCAGATCATCAGTCGTGTAAACGGTTTCACTTATGTTCAGACTAAGTTTGACTACTATACATCAGAACTGAAGATCGTTCAGGAGATTCCTTACTCTGACGGTCCTCGTGCTAAGGTAAGATGCTATGGTGCAGATGATGTACGCGAAGGTGTGGCTATCCTCTGGAAAGAGGATGTAGATGTTTCCATAACCGGTAACTCTACCAACCCTACCCGTTTCCAGCATCCTGTAGCAGGTACTTACAAGAAAGAGCGTGTACTCGCCGGTAAACCTTACTTCTCAGTAGCTTCAGGTGGTGGTACAGGTCGTACACTGCATCCAGATAATATGGCTGCAGGTCCTGCATCTTATGGTATGACTGATACAATGGGCCGTATGCACTCTGATGCTCAGTTTGCCGGTTCTTCTTCAGTTCCTGCACACGTAGAGATGATGGGATTCCTCGGTATGGGTAACAACCCTATGGTAGGTGCTACCGTAGCTGTAGCCGTAACTGTGGATATGGCTATCAATAAGAAATAATCGTAGGATTATCTTACATAAAAATCCCTGTAACATGAATTTGTTGCAGGGATTTTCTATTTGTATCGACAGAATTGTTTATATTTGCACTATCTTTGTAACGTTCAATGTTTTACACGATGAAGAAATATATCCTTTTATATGTATTGATCATGACTCTCGTATGTCATGCGGAGGCTCATTCGGTATTCGATTCACAGATCAGGACACTGCAGGTGGTGGTGGACGACAACTGGATGGAGATGCCTGTGATGAAACTGAACAGCGACGAGATGCTGAACGTGTCGTTCGACCAACTGTCGCACACGTACCACAGATATATGTATAAGATAGAACACTGCGAGGCTGACTGGAGCCGGTCGGAACAACTGTTGGAAAGTGACTATCTGGTGGGGATGAATGACAATACCATCGACGACTATGAGGAATCGATCAATACCAGTGTGCTCTATACCCATTATGCCTTACAGATACCGAACGACAGGTGTAAACTGAAAATGAGCGGCAATTATATCCTGTCGGTATACGATGAGGACAATAATAACAGAAAGGTGCTGGAAGCTAGATTCATGGTGCTGGAATCGCTGATGAACGTGGGACTGGGCGTGACGTCGAATACGGATATCGATGTGAACAAGAATCATCAACAACTCTCGATGACGGTGAAATATAACGGTCTGACGGTGACTAACCCTACGGAACAGATCAAGACCAATATCATACAGAACGGGATAAACGGTGAAAGTGTGGCAAACGTAAAGCCCGATTATATACAGAGCGACGGTCTGCAGTGGACCCATAACAGACAACTGATCTTCAATGCGGGTAACGAATACCATAAGTTTGAGGTGCTGTCTACGGAACATCCGACCATGGGTATCGAACATCTTTCATGGGACGGCAACTACTATCATGCATTCCCTTTCGTGGATGAAGCGAGGAAAAACTATGTGTACGACGAGGATGCCGACGGCGCATTCTATATCCGTAACAGTGACAACAGTGAAAATAATGTGACCTGCGATTATGTGTGGGTCAACTATCAACTGAAAACGGACAGCAACAATATCAGGCAGACCGCTCTACTGAACAACGACTATACAATAGAAATATCGGGCGACTGGACCAACGACAGTGACAGAACACAATATGTGATGCATTATGATAGGACAGACAACAGTTTTAAAGCCTGCATCCTACAAAAACTGGGCTATTACTCATACAGATATATGGTCATGGACGATACGGGCTATTACAAACCGGAAGCATTGGAACCGGCATTCTACCAGACAGAAAACAAATATTATGCCCTCGTCTACTATCGACCTATGGGCGGTAGAACGGACAGGTTGGTAGGATATACTCAGATCAGTACAAGATAGTTACTGGTTTTGCTGTCTGTATTCCTCAGGCGTACACTTATACTCATTCTTAAAACAGGTACGGAAGTATTCGACATTGACGAATCTTGTTATGTCAGAAATGGACTCAACCGTATGGTCGGTCTCGACAAGAAGTCGGGCGGCATTGGTGAGGCGCAACAGCATGGTCATGATACGCAACTGAGTATTCAGTATCTTCTTACTGTATTTATAGACATCTTCACGTTTCAAACCCGTATCGGTACACAACTGCGACATCGTGTAAGTACCCGGTTGATGTTGGGTTATCACAGGTATAATCTTTCTGATAAACGACACTTCGTCGTTCGTTATCAGTCTGCTTATATCATCTTCCGCACCAAATAACGATGTGGAAGGATTGGGCGACAAGATGGAACCGCTTAACTTATTGCAGTTCTTGACATAATCGTACAACCTGTGCATAATACTGCTGTCGGAGTGCTTGATTTGGGTCTTCAACTTCAATACTTTAGAATAATAGACAAAATCCAAACATGATATCGTGATGAGAGTCAACAGCAACAGCAACTGGAGACCGGTACGACGCCACCACGGTTGATTGACGGATATGATGATAGACTTGGTACCACCGTCCCACACGTCATTAAACATGGATGCCTGCATCTCAAGTCGGTATGTACCGGGACTTAAACTGTTGTAATTGATGGATATCTCACCGTCCTTAGCCGAACGTCCTTCAAAACTATATGTCGGCACAACTTTCCAACTGCTGTTATCGCTCCCCAACAGACGGTATCTGAAATAGGTCTCATTGGGACGGAAATAATTCATGGCGGACACGATAAACGTGATGTTGTTCTGATTAAAATTCAACTCGATACTGTCCGACTTGGAAATGGCTTTCGACAAAATCGTATTTTTATCGTAACTCTTGCCTACTTCCACTCTGTTACCCATCACAAAGAGATTGACGATAACGGGAGTCAACTTGGTTTTCAGACTGTGTATTCTGGATATGTTGTTGAGTACGCGCTGAGGGTCGAAGACGGTTATGTTGTCGATACTCTGCATCGCTATTTTGCCGTCGGGAAGCAGGACAGACTTGCCATTTTCATAGAGTTTGTAACCGAGTCCGTCGCGCTGGGTGAAATTATGGATTTCGTATTTCTTGAACTTCTTGTTGTATACGACACAGGCAATACCATAACTGGTACTCAACCAGAGATTGCCTGTACGATCCGGGACGATGGAATGGACTACATTGTTGGGCAAACCGTCTTTGGTGTTGAATGTGCGCAGATGTGTTTTACCTTTGAACATAGACAATCCGTCGTCGGTGCCTAGCCATGTGATATTGCCGACACGCACCGTGCAGTGATACGAACGCTTATTAAACTGTGTCTGAACTTTGTTCCGGTCTATACATTTCAAAAGGGCCAAGCTTCTGGGGTCTTCCCATCCTAAAAGGGTGAAAGGGGTCTCTACCGGTTTGCAATACAAGACGCCGCGCTTTTCGGTACCGAACCACATACCTCCCTGATGGTCGAAACAGATCGTATTGATATCCGTATCTATGATCTTGTCATCGTCGGTGTATATCAGATTGTTGTGGGTCAGCGACTGTGTCGCTACATTATAGATATAATAACCGTACTCGCAGGCTATATAGAGGGCACTGTCGTTCTTGAAGGCCATATTGTTGAAATGATACGGTACCTTCAACACTACTTTCCATTGATTTGTCTTGACATCGTAAACCAGCAATACACTGTTCTTCTTACCGTTGCGCAACTGATAATACTTACCATTATGGAATTTCACCAATGATGAGGCATCGTAATATGCCTGGTCGGACGGTGAATAAGCACATGACTTTTTCAACAGGCGACCGTCTTTCAAGTTGTACATATACAACATACCGTTACCGAAAAACAACATCAGATATTTTCTTTCATAAACATCCAGATCCTGTAAATTACCGGCTTCGCGTGGTAACCGTATTTTCACTTTTGCATCTATACCATAGAGGTACTTGCTGTTTTCGACCAACCACAGGCATCCATCTTCCGTCCCAAACAAATCGGTGTAGTTTTTGTTACCAAGTCTTCGGGACAACACCTTTTTCACACTTTCGTATTTCTCTGTCATCAGGTTAATACAATAAACCTTATGCTTGTCTTTCAACCACAGATAATTCTTGTTGTCTATATAGGTATGATAATGACCTTTGTAATCTTTGAGATAGAAATCATTGTTGTAACGGGAATGGATATAATAGAAATTGGCTCCGTCGTAGAAATTGATATTTCCCAATGTGGTGATAATCATTCTACCATCATCCAGATTCACAATCTGCTGGGCACTGTTGTCAAGCAATCCATTGGAAGCATTCAATGTATGAAATTTCTGTTCTCCTTTCATATTATTACAAAAAGTGAATAATACTAATAAAAACAGATATTTACAATATGGTATACGTGATATATTCCTCATTTCTCACTTCATTAAGTGTTGATATTTGCAAAGTTAAATAAATCATTTTGTAGTAACAAGTAAAAATTGATTTATTTTCATAAAAAAAAGAAGTATCCGAATAATAGGATACTTCTTTTGTCGGGGCGACAGGATTCGAACCTGCGGCCGCCTGGTCCCAAACCAGGAGCGCTACCGGGCTGCGCTACACCCCGCTTGCAAAGGGTCTCTGTGTCTCATTTGCGGGTGCAAAGGTAAGCACTTTTTTCGACTCTTGCAAATTTTTCAGAGATTATTTTATAATATTTTCCTCTTTGAATACATTCTTCAAAATCTGTACTCCTCTTTCCACTTGTTCCTCTGTATGGGTGGCCATTAAAGCGAAACGAACAAGGGTATCCTGAGGCGCACAAGCCGGTGGAATAACAGGATTGATAAACACTCCGTTATCAAAAGCCAACTTGGTAACAAGGAACGTCTTATCCACATCTCTTACATAAAGAGGTATGATAGGACTTTCTGTCTCACCTATCTCGAAACCTTCTTCCTTGAAACGGCGCAATGCATACTTCGTCACCTTCCAAAGGTTTTCAATTCGCGACGGTTCGGTACGGATGATATGCAGAGCTTCCATCGCTGCGGCTGTAGCAGATGGTGTATTGGATGCACTGAAAATATATGTACGGCATGTATGACGGAGATAATTGATAGTATCCTTGTCGGATGCAATGAAACCGCCTATACTGGCAAGACTCTTGCTGAATGTACCCATAATCAGATCCACCTCATCAGTCAATCCGAAATAATCGCATACACCCCTGCCCTCTTTTCCGAATACACCCAGACCATGAGCTTCGTCTACCATGATAGACGCATCGTATTTGTGCTTGAGTTTGACGATTTCGGGCAAATTGGCCAAATCACCTTCCATAGAGAACACACCATCGACAACAATCAGTTTGATAGCGTCTGGACGGCACTTCTGAAGGACCTTCTCGAGGTCTTCCATGTCATTATGCTTGTATTTCAGACAATTGGCAAATGACAGACGTCTTCCATCTACAATACTCGCATGGTCGCGATCGTCACATATTATATAATCCTCTCTTCCACATATTACAGATAGAACACCTGAATTAACTGAAAAACCGGTAGAAAAGCACAAGGCTTCATCTTTGTGTTCAAACTCGGCTAATTCTTTTTCTAACTGTATGTGAAGATCTAAAGTTCCATTCAGGAAACGACTGCCTGCACAACCTGAACCATATTTGTCCAAGGCTTTTTTGGCTGCATCGATAACTCTTTGATCTCCAGTAAGTCCTGTATAAGCATTAGAACCAAACATAAGTACTTTATGACCTTCCATTTCGACCTCTGTACCCTGTTTGCCACTAATAGCACGGAAGTAAGGATAAACACCGGCAGACATATATTTCTGCGGTTCACGATAGTTTTTGTATCTTTCTTGTAACTGTCCCATCTTATTTAATAGGTGTAGTAATATACCACAAAATTAATTATAGGCTGCAAAGTTACAAAAAATGTTATTAAATTCGTACATTTTTCGCAGAAATATTTTTTTTCACTTATTTTTATTTAAAAAGGACGTTCATTTTATATAAAAATAGTAATTTTGCAACCTATGGCTAACAAGATAAAATTAAGATTCATAATCAATCCTATCTCGGGCACTCAAGACAAGGAAAATATTTCCGACTTAATCAAAAAAGAGATTGACAAGAAGAAATTTGACTATGATATCACTTTTACCGAATATGCAGGTCATGCGGCTCAAATAGCCCGCGACGCCGTTGCTGAGAAATACCCGATCGTAGTAGCTGTCGGCGGAGACGGTACAATCAACGAGGTTGCGCGTTCGCTGGTACATACGGATACGGCTCTCGGTATTATTCCATGCGGTTCGGGCAACGGACTGGCAAGACATCTGCAAATACCTATTAATGTTCATAAGGACATCGAACTGATCAATTCGTGCAATATCGAATCGTTGGATTACGGGGTGATCAATGATATGCCTTTCTTCTGTACCTGCGGTATGGGATTCGATGCTTTCATCAGTCTGAAATTCGCCGAAGCGGGGAAACGTGGACCAATCACGTATGTAGAAAACGTACTGAAGGAGGGACTGAACTATAAACCGGAGACTTATGAGGTGGAAGACGAAAACGGGACTCAGAAATACAAGGCGTTCCTGATAGCGTGCGCCAACGCTTCACAATACGGAAACAACGCTTACATCGCACCGCAGGCCTCGATGAGCGACGGACTGATGGATGTGATCATCATGGAACCTTTCACGGTATTCGATGCTCCGCAGATCAGTATCGATATGTTCAACAAGACTCTGGATAAGAATAGTAAGATAAAAACTTTCAAAGCCAAAAAGCTGCATATCAGAAGGACCACCGAGGGGGTGATACATTACGACGGCGACCCTATCATCACCGGCAAGGATGTGGATGTGCATATCGAAAGCAAAGGAATCAGAATGATAGTGAACCCGAACGCTGAAAGTGAACCGCAACCGAATGCCTTGCTCAACGCATTCAGTGATTTCTTCAATAACATGAATGTAATCAGAGAGGACCTTGACAAACAGAGAAGAAAAATATATGTGATCAATAAATTATTATTAAGAAGACTAAATAGATTATAGTATCATGAAGACTACATTAGAAAAGTGGCTGGGCTTCAATCCAGGCACGATGAAAATGCGTACGGAAATAGTGGCTGGTGCCACGACTTTCCTGACCATGAGTTACATTCTAGCCGTCAACCCTACTATTCTGTCGTCGACAGGTATGGACAAAGGCGCAGTATTCACCGCTACAGCCCTGGCATCTGCCATTGCTACCCTATTGCTGGCTTTTATGGCAAAACTGCCTTTCGCGCAAGCTCCGAGTATGGGACTGAACGCATTCTTCGCTTATACGTTGTGCGGGGCCATGGGGTTCACTTGGCAACAGTCTCTGGGGGCTATGTTCATAGAAGGTGTGCTGTTCCTGCTGATCACGCTTTTCAATGTGCGCGAGAAAATTCTGGAGTGTATTCCTACCAATCTCAGATATGCGATATCGGCAGGCATCGGTATGTTCATTGCCTTTATCGGACTGAAAAATGCAGGTATCATTGTCGCCAATCCAAACACTTGTGTAGCTTTGGGGGCTTTCACCAATACTTCCATCCTGGGTATCATCGCCATTCTGGTGAGTGGCGTAATGATGGTATTGAATGTGAAAGGAGCGTTGTTCTATGGTATTGTATTCGCCACAATCGTAGGTATACCGATGGGGGTTACCGCCTTCCCGGCGGGATGGTCGCCTGTTTCGGCACCGCATTCATTGAGTCCTATCTTCTGTAATTTTGATTTCACGGGATTCTTCTCATTCAAGATGCTGATCATCATATTCTCACTGCTGATCATTAATATCTTCGATACCATCGGTACACTGGTGGGACTGGCTGAAAAAACAGGAATAGTGCAAAAAGACGGCAAGATACCTCATGTAAGCGAGGCGATGATGAGTGACGCTATCGGTACTACCTGCGGCGCCATGCTTGGAAGCAGTACGATCACCACTTATGTGGAGAGTGCTAGCGGTATCGCCGAGGGCGGTCGTTCGGGACTGACGGCACTGACGACAGGTATATTGTTTATCGTAGCGTTACTTCTGTCACCTATATTCTTATTGATTCCTTCGGCTGCCACGTCGGGAGCCTTGGTCATGGTCGGCGTTCTGATGATAGACAGTGTGAAAAAGATTGATCTGAACGATATTTCGGAGGCATTCCCGGCATTTATCACGATGGTGTTTATGGTTCTCTCCTATTCCATCGCCGACGGTATCTGTTTCGGTATACTGGCTTATGTGATGATCAAACTGTTTACCAACAAAAGACAGGATCTCAACGTGATGCTGGTAATCCTGTCAATTCTGTTTATCATGAAGTTTATTTTTGAATAACCAGAAACGGTATATACTATTTTCCACAAAGGGCGAACATCTCACGCAAAGCGGCACGGTGTTCGCCTTTTTTAATGGCCATCTCCAGGTCGCCGAGGGCATCTTCGTATTTCTTCAATTTGATATATATGTCAGCACGTGAGACATAATAGTCTTTGTTGTCGGGTGACAACCGGATGGCTTCTCCATAGTCGTAGGCAGCCAAGTCGTAAAGTTGTCTTTCCGTTTCTATTCCTGCCCTTGCGGAATAGGCGCTGGCACTGTCGGGGAACATCTCTATCAGATGGTTGATACCATCATAAGCGTCGGTATAATGCTGATCGCGCTGATTGACGAGCGCCAGTCCCAACCTGGCTTCATAGTTGAACGGCATGATTTTCAACAGTTTCTCATAATCCGCCCTGGCAAACTTGTATCTGTAGAGATGTTCGTTGACGTAGGCGCGGTAGAACAGTGCGGCGGGATTGTACGGTTGTTTGCCCAATACGATATTATATTCGTCCATGGCATAATTCCATTGGTCCAACTGGATGTTGACGGCTGCCTTCTTCAGATGCAGATTCAACGAATCAGGGTGGTAATTCAATTCATAATTGATTACTTTCAACGAGTCTTTCCAATTCTCTCTGTTTTGGGAATAGACATCTGTTATTGCGGCAAAAAGCAATATCGGCAGAATATAATATCTGTATTTCATAAATGATGATATAAAAAAATGAAAACCACAGATTAAGTATGATGACACTTAACCCGTGGTTGAAATATGTTGTCTGAATTAGTTTTTCTTGATGTAATCCACAATCCAGGCACCCACTTCCTTGGTGCCGTATTTGGCTCCGCCTTCCACCTGAATCTCAGGTGTACGTACGTTGGCGTCGAGAGAAGCGTCTACAGCCTTGCGAATCAAAGCACCTTCCTCTTTCAGGTCGAAATACTCGAGCAGCATGGCTACAGAAAGTATCTGTGCCAGAGGGTTGGCGATATTCTGTCCCTTTGCCTGAGGCCAAGAACCGTGTACGGGTTCGAATACCGGTGTGCTCTCGCCTGTAGATGCTGAAGGCAACAGACCCATCGAACCGGATATGCAACTGCCTTCGTCGGTAAGGATATCACCGAAGGTATTCTCTGTGACCATGACATCGAAGAAAGTTGGTTCGGCGATCATACGCATGGATGCGTTGTCGACAAACATGTAGTCAACTTTCACGTCGGAATACTGCGGTTCCATCTCCTTGGCAATCTGACGCCACAGACGACTGGAAGCAAGTACGTTGGCCTTGTCTACAACGGTGAGGTGGTGATGACGCTTGCGTGCATATTCGAAACCGACCTTCAGGATTCTTTCTATTTCAGGACGTGTATACAAGTCTGTATCATAAGCCTTGTCGTTATCCTGATATTTCTCTCCGAAATACATACCACCGGTAAGTTCACGGATACATACGAAATCGGCTCCTGATACCAGTTCGTCCTTCAGCGGTGACTTGTGTATCAGGCATTTGAATGTCTGTACCGGACGGATATTGGCAAAAAGACCGAGTTTTTTACGCATAGCGAGCAGTCCCTGTTCCGGACGAACCTTGGCTGTAGGGTCGTTATCAAACTTCGGATCACCTACTGCGGCGAAAAGTACTGCATCGGCATCTTTACATGTCTGAAACGTCTTTTCAGGGAATGGATCTCCAACCTCGTCGATGGCGTGGGCGCCACATAAAGCTTCCTGATACGTTACCTGATGACCGAATTTCTCAGCTACGGCGTCCATCACTTTAACGCCTTGTGCCATAATCTCAGGTCCGATTCCATCTCCTGGGAGAACTGCAATTTTTAATTTCATGATTATATAATTTAATATTTATTTATGTATGTATATATTTCTCTTCATTCATATCTTCCTCGAAGATATTCAGCATTTTGAACGTTGCCTTGATGGCTGCTTCTGTCTGGTCGGCATCCAATCCTCGGGTACGTATGATCTTACTGCCGTTGCGCCATGTGATCACGGTCTGTACCAACGCATCTGTCCTACCGCCAGGTGGTATCGTCACACTATAGTTGTCAAGTGTGGGGAATGTGCGGTTGAGCGAATTCTTGTATATCTTACGGAGCGCTTTCACAAAGGCATCATACTGACCGTCTCCCGTCGAGTCGGCCTCATACTCCTGTCCGTTGATGTCGACCTTGATACTGGCCAACGGTTTCAGTCCATAAGAGGAAGATACCATGTAACTGACCAGTTTAACCTTGTCCTCAGGGGCATTATGCTTGAGGACATCACTGACGATATACGGCAAGTCTTCAGGAGTAACCAATTCTTTACGGTCACCCAGTTCGGTAATTCGCCTTGTTACCTTCTTGGTCTGCTCTGGTGTAAGATCCAGTCCTAAATCCTGAAGATTACGGGCAATGTTCGCCTTACCGCTGTTTTTACCGAGGGCATACTCACGTTTACGACCGAAACGTTCGGGTACAAGTTCGTTGCAGTACAGGTTGTCTTTATTATCTCCGTCGGCATGCACACCTGCCACCTGCGTGAACACATTGTCACCCACGATCGGTTGATTGGGCGCAATGGCTATACCGGAATAACCCTCAACCAGTTTACTGATTTGGTTCAACTTACTTTCGTTCATGCTGGTGTTGGCATGAAACTGGTCTTTCAGAATCACCTGGACACTGGCCAACGGTGCATTACCGCAACGCTCACCTAGTCCGTTGACCGTGACATGCAGTCCTTTGGCACCACTGAGTACGGCGGCGAGAGAATTGCTCACAGCCAGATCGTAATCGTTATGGGCGTGGAAATCAAAATGCGTGTCGGGATATCTCTTGAGCATCTTGCGGAAGAATTCTATCACCTGCAACGGATTCAGAATACCAAGTGTGTCGGGCAACAGAAACCGTTTGATACTCGTATTCACCAGTTCGTCCATCATCTGATAGACATATTCGGGCGAATCTTTCATACCACTGCTCCAGTCCTCCAAATACAGATTGACGTCCATTCCTTTTTCAGAAGCATATCGAAGTGATTGTTTAATGTCTGCAATATGCTCATTGGCAGTCTTATGCAACTGTTGAGTGCAATGTTTCAATGAACCCTTTGCCAACAAGTTGATCACCTTACAACCGCAATCGTCGATCCAGTCGATAGATGCCTTGCCATCCACAAAACCGAGTACTTCCACTCTCTTGAGCATGTCCTCGTGTTCGGCATAACGGCAGATCATCTTCACTGCATCTTTCTCACCTTCGGAGACTCTGGCGGAAGCCACTTCTATACGATCCACATTGACATCCGTCAATAATCGACGGGCTATCATCAGTTTTTCGTGCGGAAGGAACGAAACTCCACTGGTCTGCTCACCGTCGCGCAGTGTGCAGTCCATAATCTCTATAAAGGGAGGTATTCTGCGAAATGAAGTCTTTACTTGTTTTTCGTTTCCCATTCTTCTATTTTATCCTTGTTTTGCAACAAATAGTCGATATCATCCAGACCGTTCATCAGACAATGTTTCTTGTATCCGTTGATTTCAAACTTCTCACTTTTCCCTGTAGCCTTGTTGGTTACTGTCTGGTTGGGAAGATCCACTTCCACTTCCGTCTTGGGATTGTTGTGGATACTGTCGAACAGTTCGCCAAGGAATGTTTCGGATACGACGACAGGCAGTACGAAATTGTTCAGTTCGTTGTTCTTGTGAATATCAGCAAAGAAACTGCTGATGACAACTCTGAATCCATAACCTGCTATCGCCCATGCGGCATGTTCACGACTGCTGCCCGAACCGAAGTTTTTACCGGCAACAAGGATACATCCACTGTATGTGGGATCGTTGAGCACGAAATCTTTCTTCAGATTGCCATCCTTATCATATCTCCAGTCGCGGAACAGATTGTCTCCGAAACCTTTTTTGTCGGTAGCCTTCAGAAAACGGGCCGGTATTATCTGGTCTGTATCCACATTCTCCAAAGGGAGAGGAATACATGTACTTGTTATTACATTGAATTTCTGTTTCATTGTTTCATCTTTTATCACCTGACATTGAAAATGCCAGATCATTAAATATTACATTAATTCTCTCGGATCTGTTATGACGCCTGTCACTGCGGCTGCGGCTGCAACCAACGGACTGGCAAGAATGGTGCGGGCACCTGGTCCCTGCCGGCCTTCAAAATTGCGGTTGCTCGTTGATACCGAGTATTTGCCTGCAGGAATCTTATCATCGTTCATGGCCAGACAAGCTGAACATCCCGGTTGACGGATAGCAAAACCGGCTGCCTCGATCACCTTGTCAAGTCCCTCTTCACGAATCTGTTTGTCAACAGCCCATGATCCAGGTACCAACCATGCTATCACATGATCGGCCTTCTTCTTTCCTTTCACGATAGATGCGAACGCACGGAAATCTTCGATACGGCCGTTAGTGCAAGCACCGAGGAACACATAGTCGATCTGATGACCGAGTAATTTCTCACCGGGTGCAAAACCCATATATTGCAGTGATTTCTTAAAAGAAGCCTGTCCCGACTCATCGATTGTATCGAGCGTAGGCACACTTTCGGTGATACCGATACCCATACCAGGATTGGTACCGAATGTGATGCGCGGTTCTATATCCTTGGCATCGAAATTCAGTTCTTTGTCGAACACGGCATCATCACCGCTCTTCAATGTCTTCCAATATGCGACAGCCTTGTCCCACTCTGCACCTTTAGGAGAAAATTCGCGTCCTTTCAGATATTCGAATGTCTTCTCATCAGGTGCGACAAAACCGCCACGTGATCCCATCTCTATAGACAGATTACACAAGGTAAGACGGCCTTCCATCGACATGTCCTTCACAACTGAACCCGAATACTCCACGAAATAGCCGGTAGCACCGGATGTGGTAAGACGGGACATGAGGAACAAGGCAACATCCTTAGCCGTCACGCCCTTGGACAGTGTACCATTGATATTGATCCGCATTGATTTCGGTTTGGACTGCAGGATGCACTGCGAAGCCATCACCATCTCCACCTCACTTGTTCCGATACCGAAAGCCACGGCACCTACCGCTCCATGAGTGGAAGTATGCGAGTCGCCGCAGACGATTGTCATACCCGGCAAAGAGAGTCCTTTCTCCGGTCCGACGACATGGATGATACCATTATCGGGGGACAGCATACCGTAATAAGACAAACCGAACTCTTTGGCATTTCGCTCCAATGTGTCGACCTGCTTTTTGGATATCGGATCCTGTATCGGTTGATCCTGATCGTGCGTAGGCGTATTGTGGTCGGGCATACAGTAAATCTGTTTCGGACGATAACATTTCAGTCCTCTTGCCCTCATTCCGTCGAATGCCTGCGGTGAAGTCACCTCATGGCAATACAAACGGTCGATATATAATTGTGTAGGTCCGTCTTCTACAATCTGGACTACATGTTTATCCCATATCTTGTCAAATAATGTATTCATAATTTTTCTGTTGTTATTTTCTAAACTTGTTGATACAATCTATGTAGGCTTCTACAGATGCCGTAACGATATCGGTATTGGCACCGAAACCGTAATAGACGTTACCGTCGTATTCGACCTGCATGTGAACCTTGCCTACATCGTCGGAACCTTTGCTGATAGCCTGGATGGTAAACTCTTTCAGTGTCATCTGTTTCTGGATGATCTTCTTCATGGCGCGGATGGCAGCATCCACAGGACCGTTTCCGGTCGACGCCTCTTCGAATTTCTGACCAGAAATATCCAGTCCGATACTTGCCACGCTCTTCACACCCATACCTGTGGTAACCTGCAGAAAATCGAGTTTGACGGAATGTGCTTCGGCTGCATCGGCACCTGCCAACATCAAGATATCATCATCATTGACTTCCTTCTTTCTGTCGGCCAGTTTCAGGAAGTTCTGATAAATCTTGTCTACCTTATCTTCGTCCTCGACCTTCACACCGAGTACATTCAGGCGATATTTCAGCGCTGCCCTGCCGCTACGCGCTGTCAGTACGATTGAATTGTCATCCAATCCCACATCCTTCGGGTTCATAATCTCATAAGTGGTGGCATTCTTCAATACGCCGTCCTGATGTATACCACTGGAATGAGCAAATGCATTACGGCCCACAATGGCCTTGTTGGCCTGTACTGGCATATTCATCAGACTGGATACCATCCGACTGGTAGGATAAATCTTTGTGGTGTTGATGTTCGTATCGATGCCCAGATATTTATGACATTTCAGAATCATGGCTATCTCCTCCAGGGATGTATTACCGGCACGTTCGCCGATACCGTTGATCGTAACCTCTACCTGACGGGCTCCGTTGAGGACACCGCTGAAGGTGTTGGCTGTAGCCATACCCAGGTCGTTATGACAGTGGGTGGAGATGGTGGCCTTGTCGATACCGTCGACATGCTCCATCAAATATTTGATCTTATCACCATAGTCGGCAGGAAGACAGTAACCCGTGGTATCGGGAATGTTGACTACCGTGGCACCGGCTTTGATGACAGCCTCTACCACACGGGCAAGATATTCATTGTCTGTACGACCGGCATCCTCGGCGTAAAACTCTACATCTTCAACATACTTCTTCGCATATTTCACTGCTGCCACAGCACGCTCGATGATTTCTTCGCGGTTGCTGTTAAACTTATACTTAATATGTGAGTCGCTTGTTCCGATACCTGTATGAATTCTCTTATGCTTGGCATATTTCAGGGATTCCGCCGCTACATCTATATCTTTTTCAACGGCACGGGTAAGGGCACAAATAGTGGGCCATGTCACTGCCTTTGAAATTTCTATTACCGAATTGAAGTCACCCGGACTGGATATGGGAAAACCTGCCTCGATGACATCTACACCTAACTGTTCCAACTGCTTTGCCACCTGAATCTTTTCAACTGTATTCAACTGGCATCCGGGCACCTGTTCGCCGTCGCGGAGCGTTGTATCAAAAATAAATAATCTGTCACTCATTGTTATATCTTATTTTAATGTTCGACTTATACACTATAAAAAAACCTTTCACACCTGGAAGTGAGAAAGGCTCTTGTATCATCTTACATACATTGCTATAAGCACACATCTTCACTTCCGGCCACTCGCTGTAGTCGTAGGCTAATAATAATGTGTAGCAAATTTGTACGTTTCATCTGTTCCATTCTTTAATTCGGATGCAAAGTTAATTATTTTTCCCGAACAAAACAAAGAAATTGATACTTTTTTAATTAAAAAACTAACAATTTTCAATTTTTAGCCATCAATTACTTATTTTAAATAAGTTATTCAGTCGTTTTTGTCTTTATTCAGCACCTCTTCTATCTGTTCGGCTATCTGTTTGTGTCCCTTGACCGACGGATGACCGCTCATCTTGTCGATGTCATGCAACTGTATATATTGAATTTTATAGTGGTCACATATCGTTTTTACGGATGTGGTGATATCGTTGCTCAGTCCGTCATTGATGAGGAAGTATATCTTCACATTGGGATATCTGTATTGAAGATGTTCCATCAGATAGGCCATGGCAGGGCGGAATGCATACAGGTCGCCCTTGGTCTGACCGGCATATTTATACTCTCCTATCGGGGAACCTGCCCAACTGTCGTTGGTGGCACCGAACACGAAGATGATGTCGGGGCACCCGAGGTTGTCCATACGTGTGATAAACGAACGGGCCGAATAGTCGTTGCCATCATAGCCCGTGTAAGATATGGTAGCTCCCGAATATGAATTGTTGACACACAGTTTGTACCTGTTTTCTTTGATATACTTCCACCACCATGTCTGGGTGACACTGGTGACATCCGTTTTCTTATCACCATTCTTTGCATAATACCACACTTCATTGGTATTGGGGGTGAGATAACCTTCGTATGTGGAATAAGAATCACCCAGTATCGAAATATTCTGTCCCTGTACATAAGTTGAAGCAAGGACAACTAACATTGTTATGATTATATTTTTTTTCATCAGTGGATTGTATTTTATCATTAGAACGGTAACGGTCCAGCTGGCGGTACATCTTCGCCTCCCGGTGGAGGCGTCTGACCGCCATTGACTTTAGAACCGAGGATTTCTCCACCCATTGTAGGTGGTATATATGAATCGGAATCCGGATTTTCGAAACGTGTAAACTCGCCGCGGAACCGAAGGAGAACATCACCGATGGCTCCCTTACGGTGTTTAGCGATAATGATCTGTGCCATACCGCGCAGATCCCTGTTGTTTTCGTCTGTATAGATTCTATAATATTCAGGTCTGTGGACAAATAGTACCATATCGGCATCCTGCTCGATGGCTCCCGATTCACGCAAGTCGCTCAACTGTGGCCGCTTTCCTTCGGCACCTTCACGTGATTCAACACCACGGTTCAACTGTGACAGGGCGATGACAGGGATATTCAATTCCTTGGCCAGTCCCTTGAGTGAACGGCTGATCGTAGACACCTCTTCCTGACGGTTGCCGAAATGCATACCGTTGGCATTCATCAGCTGCAGATAGTCAATCATAATAGCTTTGATACCTTTCTCTTTCGCCAGTCGACGGGCCTTGGAACGCAATTCGAAAATAGACAGACCTGGAGTATCGTCTACATACAACGGGGCTCCTTCCAGTTTGCGCATATTCTTGTCCAGACGATTCCATTCATCTTTTTCCAACTGACCGTTCATAATCTTACTGCCCTGTATCTCGCAAACATTCGATATAAGACGGTTGACGAGTTGCACATTATTCATTTCGAGCGAGAAGAAGGCAACAGGCACCTGATAATCGACCACCATATTTTTAGCCATTGACAGTGCAAAAGATGTTTTACCCATGGCAGGACGACCAGCTATAATAATAAGGTCGGAACTCTGCCAACCGGAAGTAATATCATCCAACTTGGTGTATCCACTAGGGGTACCGCTGAGTCCGTCCTGTTGGGCGGCAGCTTTCTGAATATCATGCAAAGCCTGTTTCAGGACGGGGTCTATCTGCGTATAATCCTGACGCATATTCTTCTGCGACAGTTCAAAAAGCGACCCTTCTGCTTCCTGCATCAGATCATCGACATCTACGGTATCGTCGAAGGCTTTCGTCTCGATAACGCTGGCGAATGATATCAACTGGCGAGCCAGTGATTTCTGCTGCAAGATATGTGCATGATATTCCACATGGGCAGAAGAAGCGACATGCTGCGCCAGTTCCATCACATACACAGGGCCGCCCACTTCTTCGAGATTGCCGTCCGACTTCAACTGTTCTGTAACAGTAAGGATATCGACTGGTTTCTCTTGAAGCGACAATGTCTGGATAGCTTGGAAAATCATCTGGTTGCGCGGTTCATAGAATGTCTCCGGTTTCAATATCTCGCTGACCATAGAGAAAGCATCCTTATCTATCATCATCGCACCGAGCACAACCTTCTCTATATCCAATGCTTGCGGTTGCAGATGTCCGTAAGTATTATTAATAGGTGTGGGTTGCTTGGGTTTCCTCTGTCTCTTGTTATTTTCTTCAGGCATAATTGTTTTTCTTTAGCGCACAAAATTACAAAAAATATCTTGCACTCTACCCATATTAAGACAGAAAATATTAACTTTGCACAAAATAAATTTTTAGAAAGATGATAACCAAACCGTGTGCAAAGATTAATCTTGGTCTGAATGTCGTCGGGGTAAGACCTGACGGATATCATGATATAGAAACAGTCTTTTATCCTGTGCCTGTATATGACATGATTGAGATGTGCGAGATGGACGACAGTTTTACTTCTGCCTATCGGGCGGACATCAAAATAACCGGTGCTACCGTCGACTGCGACGACCAGAAAAATCTCGTCGTCAAGGCGTACAACCTATTGGCAGATGATTATAAATTGCCCCGAATGCACATTCATCTATATAAGAATATCCCCATGCAGGCTGGTATGGGGGGAGGTTCGGCCGACTGCGCTTACGCCATTACCTTGTTAAACAGACAGTATGGTTTAGGCCTCAGCCTTGATGAGATGCGCCGGTATGCCGCACGACTGGGTGCCGACTGTGCCTTTTTCATCAATCCGCAACCTTCTTATGCCGACGGTATCGGTGATCGTCTTCGTCCGGCCGATGTTTCGTTGTCTGGTTATCATATTGCGGTTGTAAAACCACCTGTCGCCGTGTCGACAGCTCTCGCCTACGCCAAGATTGCCCCTGCGCATCCTGCGATATGTTGCCGCGAAGTAGTAAAACAACCGGTTGAAACATGGAAAGACAATCTAAGCAACGATTTTGAGAAACCGATATTTGACATTTATCCTGAACTGGCAGCTATCAAGCAGCATCTGTATGACAGAGGAGCGGTATTCGCCATGATGTCGGGAAGCGGCAGTGCCATGTTCGGCATCTTCGACCGTATTCCCGATCAACTTGCAAACGATTTTCCTGACTGCAGAACAATAACGGAACAATTATAAACAGATAATATAATGACAGACAACAGCAATGAAGAGTTTCCCATTGTGGATGAAGAAGGAAATATCACAGGCAGTATAACTAGAGGACACGCCCACGACGGTAGCAAAATACTGCACCCTGTAGTTCATCTACATGTATTCAACAGTCACGGTGACTTATATCTGCAGAAACGTCCGGAATGGAAAGATATTCAACCGGGCAAATGGGATACGGCAACAGGCGGACATGTAGACCTCGGCGAAAGTATAGAGATAGCTCTGAAAAGAGAAGTAGGCGAAGAACTGGGTATCACTGATTTCGTTCCGGAATCTCTTGGACACTATGTCTTTGAGAGCAAACGGGAAAAGGAACTGGTCTATGTGCACAAAACCATTTATGACGGTGATGTAAAGCCAAGCAAAGAAGAACTGGACGGTGGCCGTTTCTGGAGTAAGGAGGAAATACTGGACAACATGGGCAAAGGGGTTTTTACCCCTAACTTCGAGAATGAATATCGAAAATACTTTTTATAATGTAAACACGAATTGTATCGAACAATACAATTGCATGGCCAACAGATAAAGGAACCAGACATAATTGAATCGGGCGATACCTGATACAAGCGAACGGAAGACACTGACGATACTGCCCAGTGTTCCAGACAGCAATCCGTAACTCACCGACAATAATACTACGACGAATGCCGTTACCGGTATGATACTATAACTGAAACTGCTGGGGAACAGTTCACCGTTTACACTGAGTAATATGGCATGGGGCATGACGGTGAGCAACAGCATGATGACGATGCAACCGATCAGTTCGGTGGCAACAAAGTAAAGGGCTATCCTTTCCCTGAACAGGATGTTACTCCGATGCAGAAACAGTTTCCCCAACACCTTATTGATTCCACTGTCTTTGACAGTACCCGATGCAATGGCTATCAATATCAACCATACCAACAAAGGTGTGGCCATATTGTCGGCAAAATGGCCGAAGAACCACCTGATTCCTTCAGGACTCAGCATACTGCGTATAGACATACTGCCTGCGTTGGCTGCATTCAACAGCCATGACAACAGTATCAACGACAGTTGCAACACGGCCAAAATGATACAGATGACAGCCAATATGTATTCACGCCTATTCTTCATCAGGGGTCAGATTGTCGATATCCAGTATTCTCAGTTCAAGTGCCCTTACGACAAGACGTGTGGCGTTGATACCAATGCCACCGTTCCCGTTAGGAAACAATTTCTGAACCAGTTCGTTCTGTCGCTTCTCCAGACTCTTTACGCCGAACGGCATACCACGCAAGTTGGTTATCTGTTCTTTGGTATATCCCAGGGCAAGATGTCTGAGAAAACGTTCGTCATATTCGTCTATCTCATAGTTGACCAATGCCTCCTGACTGATCAGTTGGTTATCGACGGTATATTTGAACCGTTCCACGATTTTCTCCAATATCGGTTGGTTGAACACGAGACGTTTGCCTTCCATCACACTACGCACATCACCGCGGGTAAGCAGTTCACCGCTTTTAAGGATAATACCGTCAGCTCCTGCGTCAAGTACATCGACCCACAATTTCTCGTTCAGTATTTCGCCTGTAAAGATAAGCACTTTCACTTCCTTACGGGTTTCCTTTGTCTGTCGACATATTTCGACTCCTACAGTTGTAGAACCGCCCAGACCTAGATCGAGAAGCACAAGATCAGGATTATGTTCTTTCATCAGCCGCCAATAGGTTATTTCACTGTCTGCCGTACCTATTATCTCAGCCTCTGGTATATCATTCTTAAAAATACCTACGGTACCTTTCAGTTCCAAAGGAACATCTTCTACTATGATTACTTTAAAGTTTTCCATATCATTCTTATTTTGTAGGAAGTATTATATTTATTATCGTATCTTCGTTAACTTTTTCGGCATAGATGCCACAACCTCGTTTGTTGGTATATTCGGAATGGTCGCGTATAATCTGACTGCATATCATATACGGAATATGTGACGTGGACGGGGTAAACAGGCTGTGGGCCTCTTCATCTGTCAGATTCAGCCCTTTCATGCATACTGATATTTTCACATACAGGGCATCGTTCCTGCCGACTGTTACTGGGAGTTCCTTACTAACATTTTGCTTCTTTAAAATATCGAACAGATATCGCATCATATCCTTATCGCACATCACAATGACGTCGGAGTCTGTCTTGACGAGTTCACCAACACGTACGGGTCTTATCTGATAACGCACATTTTTAGTTTGACGTATAGCCTGTAAACTTAAAATAGTATAAAGTTCTTTATAATAAGCCACGACTTCACTGATTGCCTGCAGATGATGTTCGTCGGCATCTACCAACTGACGTATTCTGCTGGGATAATACATCGTCTCATGTTTGAGGGTTGACAGACAGTTGTCCAGCACACTGTTACTGATATGCAGTTCGTTGTCTTCAAACTTGGCACGACGACATTCGTCTTCGGCCAGTTCTATATTCGAATTCTGTTTTTCTTCCATTTCAATCGACAATGCCAAGGCTTCCTGTATCTGTTTTACGATATCCTGCAGGGGTGTAGGATAATTCTCAGTTGATATCAGATTGATCTTCTCCAGTTTGAGAGATGCCCTGTCGCCACTGAGTAGGATGTCATTGATACTCTTAATCTTTTCGACACAGAATCTGTAATATAACTTATGGCGGTAGTAGAGAAAATAGTATGCCGGTATGATACTGATAAGAAGAAGTATCAGAAGAACGACGGCTACGGTCTTGTTACTTTCCGACTTTTGCATCGCCACACAATACGGACCGAGTTTGGCATCCGCACTCGTTTCCTTGAACAACTGGGTATATATGCTGTTGTTGTATTTATACAAATCCCACTGATGAAGAGCCAATGCAGCGACTGCACTTTCATTTCTGATATCTATGATAATATCGTATGATATCGATATGGAATCCCTGTACCACTGCATCTCAGCGGGTACAGCACTGGAACCTGGATATTTCTTCATCAACAGTTTTCCGTTGTTGCTCACCTTCCGATAATGCGCATTGAGATATTTCCTGCACGAGTCGGCAAACATCAGCGTACGTTGATACTTGCCAGACACATTACTATAATAGGCGGAATCGGCATAATGAGATGCCAACCTGATATTATTATCTGTAGTCTTGGCATTGGCCGCGACAGCAAAGGACAGAGTGATGATAATAGCCGATATCATACGGATTATTCCGTGAGGGAGACGGAAGAAGAAACGACTGCCCTTGCCTACTTCACTCTCTGCAGATAATGTACAGACATTGAATATCTGACTGATTTTGCGATATTTCTCAATGATTCCCTTACAGTTCATCAGACCGAACCCATGACCGCCGTAAACTTTATGGTCGAAAATGTCGCTCAGGTGCTCCGGACTTATACCGCAACCCGTATCTTCGACGGATATCTCCACATATTCATCATACGACTGTGAACTAATCTCTATCTTTCCTCCACTCGGGGTAAACTTACGCGCATTATCGGCCAGGGTGTTGATCATGAACAGGGTTAATATCTTGTCGGCCTTTACTCTGTCTTCCGTGTCATGCACGATGAGTTGTATGCCTTTAAGACTAAACGACATCTTGCTATGACTCACGGTGTTGAACAACGACTTCAGGTCAAAACTTTCGATATGAAGACTGAGTTGCCCCTGACGCAGTTGAATCCAATCCGTTAAGACGGTATTGTAATCATTGATCTTATCAGTCAACTCAGCCACATAATTATATCTTTCGCTTTTTGTTTCATCGGAGTCTTTACTGTCATTCAGACGGTTCACTTCGTGAATGATGCGGTCGATAAAAGGCGTTATACTGAGGACAAGAGACACTTTCGCCCGATTTTCAAGGTTCTGTTTACGATTGTTCAGTATGTGTATGACATTCAGTTCCTTGGCTTCGTTGATATCATCAAATTTTTCTTCTAAGTCTTTCTGTTTCTGTTCGTTCTCATGTTGCCATTCACGTAAAGGTTCAAGCAACTGCCGAAGTTGTTCTTCACTGTTGCTATTGATTCTCAACCTGTTGAACAGCCATAGCAGAACAAGAACCAAGACAATCATAGCCACCACAGCAACAATCATCCAATTAAGTTGAGTTGCCGTATCATCATATTGCTCTGCACGTGATTCCAGATACCTGTCCTGTCGGGTCATCTCCTGCAGATCAATATAGATATTTCGATTGTAATCACTCAGACTTTTATTGTTGACTGCCGAGAAAGACACGCTCAACTGTTCTCTGATACTTGCCACCAAATCAGGTGTCCTGTTGATTACCGGATTCGAATTGAGCGCCAGTTCCAAATAATAGATGGAAGACTTATAATCACCTAGATAAAAATAGCACGATGCCAGGGTACGATAACTACCAGCCAACTGATATGGATCACCGAATTTCTTGAAAAGTTCAACAGAACGTTCCGAGAGGTTGCCTGCAACCAGACTGTCCGGACAAGCTTGAAGGTTCAGGTATTTCATTGCAGGAAGATTATCCCTTATCAATCGGGTACGAGAACTTGAAATCATCAGATGCTCAGACAAAGACTGAAGACTGTTTGCCGTCCAGAACTGATAATTCATCTGGGTGGAAAGCAGAAGACAACGCATCAGATAATCAAATTCCTGTTGGTTGACATCGGCCTGATTGGGTGCCGTGATAATTCCTCCCGCACCCACATTATATAAGTAATCGAGATATTGCGCAGTGTCTTTCTGCATCAATATGTCGGCATCTATCTTCTGTAATTCATTGATGGAGTTTTGCTCCAATCCTACATAATAATAATATGTGGATGATACAATATAAAACTCGGATTCGGCATATATCATACGATTCTGCAATCTGTCAGACAACATGCCTCTCTCTTCGTTAATACGGCGAAGACGACGCTTTGCCTTTTCACGATAATCATAAAACTCCTTATTCTTCGACATTCGTTGACATAACCGCATCATCTGAACATCGGAAATAAGAAGTTCCACCTGATTGTCGGTAAGTGATGAAACTTCACTCAGTTGTTTACGCGCCTTATCATAATTCATTCGCATTGTGTTGACAAATGCAAGGTTATTGAGAGCCTCGGCCTTGCCGTCATCATAATCCACAGATAAAGCAAAAGCACTATCCGCATAGATTCTTGCCGAATCGAGATTGCGATAGTGCTGAGCGTATGCCTTGTTGTTCAACTTATCCACCCTGTCTGAATGTGACGAGGAACAAGCCGAAAGAAACAAAAGGCCCAATATGGATATGATCCATATCGAACCCTTTTGTAATGTGTTATTATGCGCGAGCCTTAGCAATGTATCCCAAAGCCTCTACACATTTATCAGAAATGGCTTTCCAGTTTTTAGCGGCGATGACGTCTTTCGGAAACAGTTTACTACCCATTCCGACACATAGAACACCAGCCTTGATCCAGTTGGTCAGATTCTCTTCATCAGGAGAAACGCCACCTGTAACCATAATGTTAGACCATGGCATAGGAGCCAAAACATTCTTCACAAATGAAGGGCCACCTACATTGCCAGCCGGGAAAACCTTTGTAATATCACAACCGTGCTCTTGGGCAAAACCGATCTCGCTTACACTACCGCAACCAGGTGAGTAAGGTATAAGACGACGGTTGCATACAGCACAGACCTCAGGGTTGTAAAGTGGACCAACAATGAAGTTGGCACCTTCCTGAATATACAGGGCAGCTGTGGCAGGGTCAACGACCGTACCGACACCCATAATCATCTCAGGACAATTTTTGAGAACCCACTTGTTGACTTCTGCAAATACTTCATGTGCGAAATCGCCACGGTTGGTAAACTCGAATGCACGAACACCACCGTCGTAACATGCCTTGACAACATTCTTCACGATCTCAACATCACTGTTGTAGAAAACAGGAACCATACCTGTTGTCTTCATTGCAGACATAACCTGCATTTTATTAAACTTTGCCATTATATTAAATGTCTTATTGTTCTTTATTATCTTTGTACACGACCTGAAGCGTCACCACCAGCAAGATTCTCTACTTCCTCACGACTTACCATATTGAAATCGCCAGGTATCGTATGCTTTAAAGCAGAAGCTGCAACAGCAAATTCAAGAGCTGCACCCTGATTGTCAGGATAAGTAAGAAGTCCGTGGATGATACCACCTGAGAAAGAATCGCCACCGCCTACACGATCGATAATCGGCATGATATCATAACGTTTTGACTGATAGAATTCCTTACCATTATATATAAGAGCCTTCCAACCGTTGTGACTGGCACTAAAACTCTCACGTAATGTAGAGATGACATATTTGAAGTGGAACTCCTTCATCATACCCTGGAATATACCCTTATATCCTTCGGCATCCGTCTTTCCGCCTTCAACGTCTGCATCTGGCTTGAAACCTAAGCACAACTGCGCATCTTCTTCGTTGCCGATACATACATCGACATACTGCATAAGAGGACGCATGATACTCTGGGCTTTCTCTGAAGTCCATAACTTTTTACGGAAGTTAAGGTCGCACGAAACGGTAACGCCATGACGATGGGCGGCCTCACAAGCCAACTTGGTAAGCAGGGCGGCCTTGTCACTGATAGCTGGGGTGATGCCGCTCCAGTGGAACCACTGTGCACCTTCCATGATCTTGTCAAAATCAAAATCTTCAGGATCTGCTTCAGCTATAGAACTTCCGGCGCGGTCGTAGATAACCTTTGAAGGGCGCATAGAAGCACCTGATTCGAGATAGTAGATACCAACACGGTTACCACCACGGGCTATGAACTCCGTGTTAACACCAAATTTGCGAAGCGCATTAACAGCGCATTGTCCAATTTCATGTTTTGGCAACTTGCTTACGAAATATGCTTCATGTCCATAATTGGCACAACTAACAGCAACGTTAGCTTCACCACCACCATAGACAACGTCAAAAAACTCGCTCTGAACGAATCTCTTCTGTCCTGGAGAAGAAAGACGGAGCATGATTTCACCCAATGTTACGACTTTAGCCATTTTCTAAATGTTTTAATTGTAGTTGTTTTTATTTATTAATTATTCTGTTTGCGTGCACAAAGATAGTACTTCTTTTGCAAAGTTAGCAAAAAAATAAAGAAAAAATAAGTATTTATCTATTTTTTTTGTTGTGTGCTCGCACAATTCATATTTTATTGCTAAATTTACAGCCGAAAATAAAAATATAACCAACAAGTATTACGATGGCTGGAAAAATAAGAATAAAAGATATAGCAGAAAAGTCTGGTGTATCAGTTGGAACAGTTGACAGAATTTTACATAACCGCCCGAATGTATCCAAGACGGCTCGTGAAAAAGTGGAAAAGGTACTTGAAGAGATCAATTACCAACCGAATGTATATGCCAGTGCTCTAGCATACAACAAATCGTATGTGTTCTGGTTGATTATTCCTAAACATGAATCGGAAGCATACTGGGAGGAAATAGAGGAAGGTGCCTTGAAAGCGTGCGAAGCCCGACGTGACTTTAATATTGAGGTGAAAATCAAATATTACAAGAGGTTTCATGTCGAAACATTCAACAAGACGGTAAATGACTGTCTTGAAGCCAATCCAGATGGTGTTATCATCGTACCCAGTACACTGGAAGTGACCCGCCAGTTCACCGACATACTGCATAACCGCAGTACACCTTTTGTTTTATTAGACTCTTATATGCCCGACCTGAAGCCATTGTCTTTCTATGGACAGGATTCATTCCAAAGTGGATATTTCGCAGCCAAGATGTTGATGATGATCGCCAGCAACGAAAAAGAGATTATGATCATGCGCCAGACCAACAATGGTGTTGTGGAGAGCAAACAACAGGAAAACCGTGAAGTGGGATTCCGTCATTATATGCACGACCACTTCCCTAACATCAAGATTCTCGAAGTGGATCTGCCGGCCGAAGAGACGAAGGCGAAGTATGACACGATCCTATCTAAATTCTTCGATGATAATCCTACTGTGCACCATTGCATAACACTGTCTTCCAAAGCACATCTGGTAGGAGAATTCCTTCTGCGCACCAACAGGCGCGATGTTCAGATTATGGGGTATGACATGGTGGCCAAAAATGCAGAATGTCTGCGCCAGGGATCTATCTCTTTTCTGATTGCCCAGCATGCATATATGCAAGGTTATTCATGTGTTGAATCACTTTTCGAGGCAATCGTATTGCACAAGGAGGTGAACCCGGTCAACTATATGCCTATAGAGATTCTGCTCAAAGAGAATGTAGACTTCTACAGAAGAACGCAATTATAAAATAGAATGTATTAAACAAATTATAAATAACTAATCAAAGTATGAACAAATCAAATTTTATTAAGATCAACCCTGCCGATACAGTGGTTGTTTGTCTTAACCCCTTGAAAAAAGGAGAGTCTATAGAGATAGACAATAAGAAAATCGAAGTTTTACAGGATATTCCAGCAGGACATAAGATGCTTATCACAGATGCCCCGAAAGGAACCGATATCATCAAATATGGTTATCCTATCGGTCATTCGCGCGAGGACTTGAAAGCCGGTCAATGGGTCAACGAGAATAATCTCAAGACGAATCTGGCTGGTACACTATCATACACTTATTCGCCTGTAAACGAGGACCTTAACATAAAGAAGGAAAATAAAACCTTTAAAGGTTATGAGCGTAAGAATGGTGATGTAGGTGTGCGCAACGAACTATGGATAGTACCGACAGTAGGTTGCGTGAACGGTCTTTCCGACCGTCTGGCAGAAGCCATGCGCAACGAGACAAAGTGTGACGGTATTGACAACATACATTCATGGCATCACAACTACGGTTGCTCGCAGTTGAGCGAAGACCACGAGAATACCCGCAAGGTACTCCGCGATATCGTTCTACATCCTAATGCTGGCGCCGTATTGGTTGTAGGACTGGGTTGTGAAAACAATCAACCTGAAGCCTTCGAGAAATTACTTGGCGATTACGACCACGACCGTATCAAATTTATGGTCGCACAGAAAGTACAAGGTGATGAATTCGAAGAAGGTATGAAAATACTGAGTGAACTATACAGTAAGATGAAAGAAGACAAACGCACAGATATTCCTCTCAGTGAACTGCGTGTGGGTCTGAAATGCGGTGGTTCCGACGGATTCAGTGGCATCACTGCCAATCCTCTTGTGGGTGAATTTTCCGATTATCTTGTAGCACAGGGCGGAACATCCATCCTCACCGAAGTGCCTGAAATGTTCGGTGCCGAAACCATATTGATGAACCGCTGTGAAAACACGGATTTATTCAACAAAACCGTAAAGATGGTCAACGACTTCAAGGAATATTTCCTCAGTCACGGTGAACCGGTCGGCGAAAATCCGTCTCCGGGCAACAAAGCCGGTGGTATATCCACTCTCGAAGACAAGGCTCTGGGATGCACACAGAAATGCGGACGCGCCCCTGTATCAGGCGTACTCGAATATGCTGAACCGCTGAAGGTGAAAGGACTGAATCTGCTTTCTGCTCCAGGCAATGACCTCGTGGCGTCTACAGCCCTCGCGTCAAGCGGATGCCATATCGTATTGTTCACCACAGGTAGAGGAACGCCATTCGGAACATTCGTACCTACGATGAAGATATCCACCAACAGTAATCTTGCAAGCAACAAACCTAATTGGATTGACTTCAACGCAGGCGTTCTGACCGAAGGAACCCCGATGAAAGAACTTCTGCCACAATTTATCGACAAAATCATAGCGATTGCCAGTGGAGAACAGACACGTAATGAAATGAACGGTTATCGTGAAATATCCATTTTCAAGAATGGTGTCACTCTTTAATGATAAATAAGGAAAATTGAATAAGAAAAAAGGATTTTTAGCGTTAAGTCCACTGGTATTCTTTATCGCGCTATATCTGGTCACATCCATCATAGCCGGCGATTTCTATAAGGTACCGATTACAGTGGCATTTATGTTATCCAGTATATATGCCATCATTGCGATGTATGGCTATCCTGTCGATACCCGTATCAAGATATTCAGCAGGGGCGCCGGTTCTGGTGACTTGATGCTGATGCTCTGGATATTCGTTTTGGCGGGTGCCTTTGCCAATAGTGCAAAAGAGATGGGCAGCATCGATGCGACAGTGAACTTAACACTAAATTTCCTTCCTGGTAATATGCTTCTTGCAGGACTGTTTATCGCAGCCTGCTTTATCTCACTTTCAATCGGGACAAGCGTGGGGACAATTGTTGCACTTACCCCCATAGCCGCAGGTCTCGCCCACTCCACCGGTGCGAATATTCCCCTGATGACGGCTATCGTTGTAGGAGGTGCTTTCTTTGGTGATAACCTTTCATTTATTTCTGATACCACGATTGTGGCTACAACCTCACAGGGATGCAAACTATCGGATAAGTTTAAAGTCAATTTCTTCATTGTACTGCCGGCAGCTCTCATCATCCTGATTGTATATATCTTCATGGGCAGTGCCATCCATTCCCCTTCCAACATTCCACAGGTGGAATATGTCAAAGTAATCCCCTATCTTGTCGTTATCGTAACGGCGGCGGCAGGTATCAATGTGATGGGAGTTCTGACACTGGGCATAGTTCTCACAGGCATCATCGGAATGATAGACGGAACTTATGACATGTTCGGATGGTTCAAATCTATGGGCGACGGTATACTGAGTATGGGTGAACTTATCATTATCACTATGATGGCCGGAGGAATGCTCGAAATCATCAAAAAGAACGGAGGCATCAACTACCTTATCGAAAAGATGACGGCGCATGTAAGCAGTAAACGCGGAGCCTATCTATCTATCGCAGCACTTGTCAGTATCTGTGATATATGTACCGCCAACAACACGGTGGCTATCATAACAGTGGGAGGTATCTCCAAACAGATAGCCGAGAAATTCGGTCTGGACAGTAGGAAATGTGCCAGTATTCTCGACACCATGTCGTGCTGTATGCAGGGTATCATACCGTACGGGGCACAGATACTGATGGCTGCCGGACTGGCTTCCATCAATCCCATATCAATATTGCCTTATCTATATTATCCTCTCGCTATCGGCATAGCTTGTATTTTGTCAATATTAGTAAGGTATCCACGACGGTACTCATAAATACATTATCAAAAGATTAGTGATATGAACATTATTAAACGTAATTTTTTCAGAGCTTTACGTGCAGGTGTGTTTGAAACGAATGAACAACTTGAACCGATGTCATTGTATAAATGGGAACAACTTATACAACTGGCAGAAAGACACAACGTGGCTCATCATGTAATCAATTCACTGTTGCGAAATGAACTGCATCCTAATTTTTCGTTTCCTGAAAACGTTCAAGAAAGATGGAAAGAAATAAGACGAAAATCCATTTCCAGACCAGACACTGAGTATGTATTTGACAAGAACAATATTCGTCTGACCAACTTTTTTCTCAACCGCAGACTCAAGAGAATCATAGACGCCGAACTGCATAGTATTGATACCAATACAGATACACTTTATCTGTTAGGATTATATATATCAATAACGTCGCATATCCTGATAGAAGGCATTAAACTAGATGAAATTATTCAACTGGGGACTTTTTTGCGCCGCAGCGGTGATAAAGTTGATTATGTGAAGTTTGACAATTGGATCAACAAATTAAGGCTGAGGCGCATCATAACACTTGAAAGCAGTATTATGATTCAGCTTTTTGATTTCTCATACAATGAGTTCCCCTTCATTCAGAAAGAAGAAAGGAAAGCAGGAAAATTGACTCTTAAAGACATCAATTCCACCACATCAAGGGATTTGCTCTTCAAACAAGGTAATGATATATTCGTACACAACAAAAACAATAAAGCGACATTGTGGCATATCAGACATTGCAGTAGACTGATGAAATATTATCCGCTGGAGGTGACAAGTAATTTCGTGCACAATTTTGCCAGTTCCTTGTCTGAAATAGAAGAATAGCGACATTTATTTATTATAAAATTTTAAATTATTATTTCAGTATGAGAAATTAACTTCTTTGAAGTTGCGTTTTTCGATTATAATAACTATCTTTGCAAGCCAAAGAAAAGTATGATAATGAAAAAAATAATAATATTAATAAGTTTAATTCAGATATTTACATTAAAAACATTTGCTCAGGAAGGTAATTACGTACAGTGTGAAGATACATGCAGCCATATACACGGCATAGACTTAAGCCACTATCAAGGTAAAGTGTTCTGGGAAACCGTTGGAGACAATACGAAGATGGCTTATGTATATCTGAAAGCCACAGAAGGTGGCAACAAGATAGATGACATGTTCGAAGACAATATATTCATGGCGCACAGATACGGACTGAAAGTGGGGTCGTACCATTTTTATCGTCCGCTTTCAGAGCAACAGAAACAATTGGACAATTTCATATCACAGTGTCGCCCTGGTGACCAGGACCTGATACCGATGATTGATATTGAAACAAAACAAGGACTTGATACGGAAGCCTTCTGCGACTCTCTGTTTAAGTTCCTTGATCTGGTAGAAAAGACTTACCATCAGAAACCGCTGTTATACACATTCGCCAACTTCTACGATCACTATTTACTAGGAAAAATTGACGATTATAAGTTGATGATAGCCCAGTATACCCGTCGTGAACCGGCTTTGGCAGACGGTCGTGATTATATATTGTGGCAATACACAGGAAAAGGTCGCATCAACGGAATAAACTCGTATGTAGACAAAAGTCGTTTTATGGGTAGACACGGACTGCGTGAGATTCGCTACAGACATTAAGGAATAAAAGAAACAAATAACAAATAAATAAATTAGAAAACAATGGCAATCATTAAATGTCCAGAATGTGGTCGTCAGGTTAGCGACCAAGCACACACTTGTCCTAGTTGTGGCATAGAAATAGCCGGGAAAATAACGAAATGCCCGGATTGTGGTGAAGTTTTCTTTAAGTCTGAAGGTCAGTGTCCTAATTGTCACCGCCCTTATGTAGCTGGTCAACAGTCGGCACAAACTCCTGTCAGTCCACGGCCCGTTAATCCCACACGACCTACAGCGGTTCCACCGGTTCCGCCAACAGATGACAAGAAGGATACTACTGATGGCAATAACCCTGAGAAAGAACCGAAGAAAAAGAATCATACAGCACTGATTATCTCTTTCGTTATAGCTGTAATTATATGTTCTATTTGTTTTTATTATTACAATGATGCGAAAAACAATAAAGAAAAAGATGCTTACGAAATGGCTATGCAGAGCAGTGACCCGGCCGTACTACAAAACTATCTTGATAGTTACGAGGACGCTCCAGAAGCACACCGCGACAGTATCGAAGCGCATCTGCAACTATTAAAGAAAGGTGATACAGATTGGACAAATGCACTAGTTAGCAACTCTAAAAGTGCTCTACAGCAATATATTGATCAGCATCCGAACAGTATACATGTAGGAGAAGCAAAACATAAGATTGACTCTATCGACTGGGCTAGTGCTTCAAATGAAGCTACTCTTGAATCATATCAGGCGTACATACAAGAACATGCTGACGGTGAACATATTGACGAGGCTCAACAAGCTGCAGATAAAATGTCGGCAACGAAGGTTAATCCTGAAGATAAACAGATGATAAGCAGTCTGTTCCACGAATACTTCGGTGGACTTTCAAATCGTGATGAAAGTACCGTTACCGGGACTGTAGCCGGACTGCTCAACAGTTTTCTGGGCAAACCAAATGCTACGAAAAGTGATGTTATCTCGTTTATGAAGAAGATCTACAGCAAGCCTGACATTACCAGTATGACATGGCGTGTAAACAATGATTTCCATATAGATAAAAAACCGGTTAGCGAAGATGAATTCTCTTATGTCGTCACATTCACGGTAGATCAAAAAGTGGAACACACGGATGCTACTCAGAATGTCCTTAACACTTATAAGATAAAAGCAGCCGTTTCTCCTGAAGGCAAAATAGCTGAACTGAATATGGTAAAAATCGTACAATAAAGATATTTATTATAAATTGCGCCCCATAAGTTGTATCCAACTTATGGGGCGCTTTTATATTCGCCTTATACGATAAAAGAGAAATTACTTTTCTATCGCACCCTGTGCCGCAGCCAATCTGGCAATAGGAACACGGAAAGGTGAACAACTGACGTAGTTGAGCCCTACTCTGTCGCAGAATTTAACTGATGATGGTTCTCCACCATGTTCTCCACATATACCGCATGTAAGATTAGGACGTGTATTACGGCCTTTCTCTACTGCTATCTTGATCAACTGGCCTACACCGTTCTGGTCTAACACCTGGAAAGGATCGACATTAAGAATCTTCTTGTCTAAGTATACTGGCAAGAAACTGGCGATGTCGTCACGACTATATCCGAATGTCATCTGAGTAAGGTCGTTTGTTCCGAAACTGAAGTATTCTGCCTTTTTGGCGATATAATCAGCTGTAAGGGCAGCACGTGGAATCTCTATCATCGTACCGACACGGAATGGTATCTCTACACCCTCTTCCTTAAAGAGAGTCGCAGCCGTTTCACGGATCACTTTCTCCTGAGCATCAAATTCGTTGACAATACCGATCAATGGAACCATAATTTCCGGATGCGGATCCATGCCTTCTTTCTTCAACTGGATAGCTGCACCAAGAATAGCCTGTGTCTGCATCTCCGTAATCTCAGGATATGTGTTACCAAGACGGCAACCACGATGACCCAACATCGGATTGTGCTCGCTTAGACTGTTGACACGCTGTTGTATCTTCTGAACACTGACACCCATTTCCTTTGCCATCTCTTCCTGACCTTTCAGATCGTGAGGTACAAACTCATGCAATGGAGGATCTAGCAGACGAATGTTGACTGGATAGCCGTCCATAGCCTTCAGTATACCATAGAAATCCTGTTTCTGATAAGGTAACAGTTTCTTCAATGCCTTCTTGCGTCCTTCAACAGTTTCAGACAGTATCATCTCGCGCATCGCCTTGATCTTCTCGTTCTCGAAGAACATGTGCTCTGTACGGCAAAGACCGATACCTACGGCTCCGAACGAACGGGCAACTTCGGCATCATGAGGAGTATCAGCATTCGTGCGGACAACAAGTCGGGTGTACTTGTTACAAAGGTCCATCAGTTCAGCGAAATCACCTGTAACTTCAGCAGGTTTTGTATTCACTTCACCAAGATAAACCTCACCAGTACTACCGTTAAGAGAAATATAATCACCTTCTTTCAGTAACGTTCCGTCGATTTCTACCGTGCGTGCCTTATAATCTACATTGATAGCTCCGGCACCGGATACGCAGCATTTACCCATACCGCGTGCCACTACGGCTGCATGACTCGTCATACCGCCACGGGCAGTCAATATACCTTCTGCGGCAGACATACCTGCCAAGTCTTCAGGTGAAGTCTCTATACGTACCATCACTACCTGATGACCATCTTCATGCCATTTCTCTGCATCATCAGCAAAGAATACAATCTGACCACATGCAGCGCCAGGAGATGCCGGTAAGCCACGTGTCAGGACTTTTGCCTGTTTCTGAGCTGTCTTGTCAAATACAGGATGCAGAAGTTCGTCCAATTTATTTGGTTCGCAACGCTCAAGTGCTGTCTTCTCATCTATCTGTCCTTCGTGCAGAAGATCCATGGCAATCTTCACCATAGCTGGTCCGGTACGTTTTCCGTTACGAGTCTGCAAGAACCACAACTTACCTTCCTGAACTGTGAATTCCATATCCTGCATATCATGATAATGCTTTTCCAGTTTATCCTGCAAATCGTTGAGTTGCTTGTATATCTCAGGCATAGCTTCTTCCATAGATGGATATTTGCTCTCGCGTACAGACTGATCAACACACTGCTGTTTAGCCCAACGGAGAGAACCCTCGCGCGTAATCTGCTGTGGTGTACGGATACCGGCTACGACATCCTCACCCTGAGCATTGACAAGATATTCACCATTGAATATATTCTCACCTGTAGCTGCATCACGGCTGAAACAAACACCTGTAGCAGATGTATTGCCCATATTACCGAACACCATAGCCATAACAGATACAGCGGTACCCCACTCTGCAGGTATACCTTCCATTTTACGGTAAAGGATGGCGCGATCGTTCATCCAACTGTCAAAGACGGCACAGATAGCGCCCCACAACTGATCCATCGGATTATTGGGGAAATCCTGTCCGGTACGTTCCTTGATAGCCTTCTTAAATAAGGTAACAAGCTGTTTCAGTTCGTCGGTCGTCATCTCGTTATCAAGTTTGATACCTCGCTGAGCTTTTACCTTATCGATAATTTCCTCAAATGGGTCGATATCTTCCTTGTTCACCGGTTTCAATCCCATAACCACATCACCGTACATCTGTACGAAACGACGGTAACTGTCGTAAGCGAAACGCTCATTGCCTGTCTTACGGGCCAGACCTTCCACAACCTCATCATTAAGACCAAGGTTCAGAATGGTATCCATCATACCAGGCATAGAAGCACGCGCGCCTGAACGTACTGAGACGAGCAGCGGATTGGCAGAATCGCCAAATTTACTGTTCATCAGTGTTTCTATGTGTTTTACCGAACGTTCCACATCGTCTTTAAGAAGGGCAACAACATCAGCCTTGCCTTTCTCAAAATATTCGTTGCAAACATCAGTCGTAATTGTGAAACCCGGAGGAACCGGTACTCCTATTAGATTCATCTCAGCCAAATTGGCTCCCTTTCCGCCAAGCAGATTTCTCATATCCGCTTTACCTTCCGCTTTTCCGTTTCCGAAGGTATAAACTCTTTTTTCACTCATAATTTATGTATTTCACTCGTTAAATTTAAAATCTTTAGATATGCAAATATAATATAGTTTTCTCTGTTTTGCAAGAAAATAAGTAAAAAATTGCAATGTGGACCTTACATTTTTTGAATTTCTATATATTTTATGAAAAAATTGGGTATTATGAAGGAAAAATAGTTGTATCTTTGCACTACAATTTATCAAAATGACAAGAAGAAAAAAAGAATTACCCATACTGGAAAATATTACAATCACCGATATTGCCGCTGAAGGCAAGTCTTTGGCTAGAGTGAATGACATGGTGGTGTTTGTTCCTTTTACAGTACCAGGCGATGTCGTGGATTTACAGGTTCGCCGCAAGAAGCATCACTATTGTGAGGCTGAAGTGATACGTTTCATAGAATATAGTAAGGTACGCGTGAAGCCGATGTGCGAGCATTTCGGTATCTGCGGCGGTTGTAAATGGCAGAATCTCCCTTATGAAGAGCAATTGAAATTCAAGCAGCAACAGGTTTTCGACCAGTTGACGAGAATAGGTAAGATTGAACTGCCTGAATTCAACCCCATATTGGGATCGGTCAAGACACAGGAATACCGTAACAAACTGGAATTCGGCTGTTCTAACAAGAGATGGCTCACCAAGGAGCAGATTGCGACAGGTGAATCTTTTGATAATATGAACGCCGTAGGTTTTCATATCACCGGTGCTTTCGACAAAATACTGCCAATAGACAAATGTTGGCTGATGGATGATTTGCATAATGAGATAAGAAATTCCATCCGCGATTATGCTTATGAAAACCATCTCTCTTTCTTTGACCTGAGGGCTCAGAAAGGACTGCTGAGGGATATTATCATCCGTAATTCCAATTCGGGTGAGTGGATGGTTATCGTCCAGTTCCATTATGAGGAAGAGGATGACGATGCCAGAGCGAAAGGACTGATGCAGCATATCGCCGACAACTTTCCGCAAATCACATCGTTACTGTATGTAGACAATCAGAAGGGAAATGATACAATCGGCGACTTGGAACTGACGACATTCAGTGATAAGGACTTTATCTATGAAGAGATGGAAAACCTCAAATTCAAAGTAGGACCAAAAAGTTTTTATCAGACCAATACCGAACAGGCTTACCACCTCTATCAGGTGGCACGCAACTTTGCCGGTCTTACCGGTGAGGAGACTGTTTACGACTTGTACACAGGTACAGGTACCATAGCCAATTTTGTTGCCGGAAAGGCTAAGAAGGTTATCGGTATAGAATATGTACCTGAGGCGATAGAAGACGCCAAAGTCAATTCGGAAATCAACGATATCAAGAACACGATGTTCTATGCAGGTGATATGAAGGATATTCTAACGGATGAATTCATAGCTGAACATGGACAACCCGATACAATTATCACCGACCCACCCCGTGCAGGTATGCATCCGGATGTGGTGAAGACAATCATGAGGGCTGCACCAAAAAGAATCGTATATGTAAGTTGTAATCCGGCTACTCAGGCAAGAGACCTAGCCGACCTTGACAGCATGTATAAAGTGAAGGCTGTACAACCAGTGGATATGTTTCCACATACGCCTCATGTAGAAAACGTTGTATTACTTGAACTAAAATAAACTAATATGAACAAAATGAGAAAGTTATACATATTCATTATTTTCTTGTTCACAATGATGGCTGCCAATGCCCAAAACGGTTGGAGTAAAGATTGGTTTCAGAATGTGAAACTAAGTGGTTATATTATCGGCGAGTACCAATACAGCAGTCAGAAGGATCTGACGCCTCATGATAAGTTCAGTTTACGACTTGTGAGAATGTCTGTAGACGGAAAAATAGCCAATCAGTTCTATTTCAAGATACAAGCCCAACTGAACGGAACCCCAGGCAGCAACAGCGGTCCACGTATATTGGACGCATTTTTGGAATGGCAGAAATACGACTTCGCCAGAATCAAAATAGGACAGTTTAAGCGTGCGTTTACATTCGAGAATCCGATGACCCCTATCGCTCAGGGGTTTATGGGTTATGGTACAGTAGTAAGTAATCTTTCGGGTATGACCGACCGCACAGGTGAACATGCATCCAACGGTCGTGATATCGGTGTACAGGTACAGGGTGATTTTCTGAAAAACAATGCAGGGAGAAACCTGCTTCATTATCAGTTGGCTGTGTACAACGGTCAAGGTACCAACACGACAGATGTAGACAACAAGAAAGACTTTATAGGCGGTTTCTGGGTCATGCCCATAAAAGGACTCAGACTGGGAGCCTTCGGATGGACCGGCAGTTATGCACGTAAAGGTACGCTAACGGATGCCACCACAGGTGTATCATCTCAACAAATTGTCAGTGTTGACAAAAACAGATATGCCATCAGTGGCGAATACGCCAATAACGACTGGACATTCAGATCTGAATATATACATAGTCAAGGTAAGGCCTTCAAAAACTCAAGTGAAACAGACCTGACTATCAATGAGTCTATCGGTGACAAGTCGGACGGATGGTATGTAGCGGCTATTGCCCCCATCCAGAAAGATGTATGTCACATAAAGGCGAGATATAGTTCATACCGCAGTGATGCGACATGGGGAAACAGTAACAACCAATATGAAATAGGTGCCGACTATATCTTCTTCAAACACGTGAAAGCCCAACTGGAGTATATCCGTGTTAACGACAGATCAGTCAGCAATTCTAACTATAATATGATTGACTGCCAGGTATCGGTGAGTTTCTAGAAACTACCGATACATACACTATCGGATTGACACTTAATTAATAATCTTTTAATATATTACTACTATGAACATTCCGATTTATTTTTGGGTTATACCGATTGCTTCATGTATAGCATTATGTATGGCCTGGTTCTTCTTCAAAAACATGATGAAAGAAGAAGAAGGTACACCACGTATGATAGAAATCGCCGAACATGTGCGGAAAGGCGCCATGGCCTACTTGCGCCAGCAGTATAAGGTGGTAACTATCGTATTTATCATTCTTGCGTTGTTTTTTGCTTTCTTGGCTTACGGACTTGGAATTCAGAATCCATGGGTACCGTTCGCGTTCCTTACCGGTGGATTTTTCTCAGGACTATCAGGATTCTTCGGTATGAAGACTGCCACTTATGCATCGGCACGTACTGCCAATGCAGCAAGGAAAGAACTGGGTAAAGGACTGAAAATAGCTTTCAGAAGTGGTTCGGTAATGGGACTGGTCGTCGTAGGACTGGGATTATTGGATATATCATTATGGTTTATTATACTGACATCGTTGGGTATTTACGACCTTGTAGCTATTACGACGACAATGCTTACCTTCGGTATGGGTGCATCTACCCAGGCCCTGTTCGCCCGTGTAGGTGGTGGTATATATACCAAAGCTGCGGATGTAGGTGCCGATCTCGTAGGAAAAGTAGAAGCTAACATACCTGAGGACGATCCTCGAAATCCGGCTACCATAGCTGATAATGTAGGTGATAATGTAGGTGATGTGGCCGGTATGGGTGCTGACCTGTACGAAAGTTATTGTGGCAGTATTCTTTCCACCGCCGCCCTTGGCGCCACCGCTTTCGCCATGAGCAGTGATATGCAGTTGAAGGCTGTATTAGCGCCTATGATTATTGCTGCAATGGGCATATTCCTTTCACTGATGGGTATATTTATGGTTAAGACCAATGAAGGAGCCACGATGAAGGATTTATTGAAATCACTGGGAACAGGTACGAATACAGCTGCTATGCTGATAGGCGTATTTACTTTCGGTATACTATATCTTCTTGGATTGGAGAATTGGTTGGGCATATCATTCTCTGTCATTTGCGGACTGGCTGCCGGTGTCATCATCGGACAAACAACGGAATACTATACAAGTCAGACTTACAAACCGACACAGAAGATAGCGGAATCTTCACAGACAGGTGCTGCCACGGTGATTATAAAAGGTATCGGAACAGGTATGATTTCAACATGTATACCTGTTATCACTATTGGCATCGCTATCATCATGAGTTATCTGTGTGCTAACGGATTCAACATCAGAATGGAAGCCGCCGCCATGTCCAAGGGTCTGTACGGAATAGGTATTGCCGCCGTGGGTATGTTGTCTACGCTGGGTATAACACTGGCAACAGACGCATACGGTCCTATAGCCGATAACGCCGGTGGCAATGCGGAAATGAGCGACTTGGGTGAAGACGTACGTAACCGTACCGATGCGCTCGACGCACTGGGCAACACCACAGCCGCTACAGGTAAAGGATTCGCTATAGGTTCTGCCGCTCTCACGGCCCTCGCCCTGTTGGCATCGTATGTAGAAGAGATTAAAATCGGCATGATACGCATCGGACAGACATCTATCACGCTCCCTACTGGCGATGTTATTGAAACGGCAAAAGCCAGCATGATCGATTTTATGAATTATTTCCAGGTAAACCTGATGAACCCTATCGTTCTGGTCGGTATATTCGTAGGAGCCATGACTGCATTCCTTTTCTGTGGATTGACGATGGGTGCTGTCGGTCGCGCCGCCCAAACGATGGTAGAGGAAGTAAGAAGACAATTCCATGAAATAAAAGGTATACTGGAAGGTGAATCTACGCCTGACTATAGCAGATGCGTAGAAATATCCACCAAGTCAGCTCAACACGAAATGATATTATCTTCAATGCTAGCCATCGTCATACCAATACTGATGGGCATCATTTTCGGTGTCGCAGGTGTTATGGGTATGCTTTGCGGCGGTCTTGCCACCGGTTTCACGCTCGCCATATTTATGGCTAATGCCGGCGGTTCATGGGATAACGCGAAGAAGATGGTAGAAGAAGGATATTTCGGTGGCAAGGGTTCCGAATGTCATAAAGCGACCATCGTTGGCGACACAGTAGGCGACCCGTTTAAGGACACATCCGGTCCATCTCTCAATATACTTATAAAACTGATGTCAATGGTAAGTATTGTGATGGCGGGAGTGACTGTAGCATGGCATTTGCTATAGATACACGAATCGATATTAAACATTTATTAAGAAAAGACGATATATTTTTGGATATATCGTCTTTTTTATCTAATTTTGCATTCAAATTAATACTCAACATAAATATTAGTATAATAATGAACACAGAAGAGCATCATCATCACCATCATCATCATGAACATTTAGACAGCGCCAGCATATTCAAGCGCAAAAGTCTTAATTCCATCAAAAGAAGAAAACTGATAAGCAAATGGCTTTTTGTTTCGATGTTCTGCATAGCTGTTATTCTGATTATACTTTGTATAATAGCCTATAGAATTCAATAGAATAAATTCCCCGTCGCGCGAGAAAATTTCCCTATAAGGAAAAAAAATTATCCTTGAAGAATAAAAAATTTCCGCACTGCCCAAATATAATTAAGCAGTGCGGAAATTTTTATCGTTAAACGAAGACGTTCAGATTGATGCTATTTGGTGATTCTAAACCAATCAGCATCAATATAGCCGCTGTTTCCTTTTAGATTATTCTCTTCAGCCACAAAACCGATTTTGGCTCCTATCCATTTGCCCTCACGCATCGTAAATTCATCACCTACAGCCTTGTAACTTTTTCCATCCGAACTATATGAGAAATTGACCTTTCCGTCATTCACGATCATACGCAGATAAATTTCCTCATAAATTGCCGGTTGATAAGGTATTTTATCTTTTTCTGTAGGATGAAGGGTAGCCAGAATATTGACTGATTCAGGTTTGTTCTTATCGGCATTCTTGCATGTTATCTGTTGTAACTGGAATACATCTCCTACTCTCTTGACAACCAATGCACTGTAATCCATACCCATCATGATAATACCACCATACTGGTTATCTGCCTTTGAAGCAAACTTAATCTTTGCTGTTGCGGTAAATCGATCAGCAGGGGTCTTCTGAAGAAGAAGATTTGGTGCCTCCCACAGATTAACAAAACTTTCACTCAATTTATGCGTAAATAGTCTGAAAAAACCATAAGGGGTCGGTTGACCGAAATTCTGTTGATAATTGGCATGCCATTGCCATTGCTTACCTAAAACGGTTGTATTGAATTCATCTGACTCGACAGGATTCATCACAGGATATGTCTTTCCGACATTAGGCTTCTTGTATCTCGATACCGGATCACCGCATAAATCACCATCCTTATCTACGCCCATGACTGGCCAATTATCTACCCAATGTACCGGTTGAAGCAATACGACACGGCCGTAAACTCCTTTGTCCTGAAAATGAAGGAACCAATCTTCACCTTGCGCGGTATGTATCCAACCACCCTGATGAGGACCGTTTATCTTGCTCTTACCTGTAGCCATGACAGTCTTACACTCGTAAGGTCCGAACGGGCTCTTCGAACGCATCGCCAATTGCCAGCCTACAGGTACACCACCGGCTGGACACATAATCCAATACCAACCATTACGTTTATAAAACTTCGGTCCCTCTGTCGTATGATTTGCATTTCCGCCATCAAAGACGATGACAGGATCACTGATAGCTTTTGTTCCGTCGGCAGATAGTTCCCTGACGCTCAATACACTATTGAAACCGGCTCTACTGCCAGTCCAACCGTTGACCAAATAACAACGGCCGTCTTCATCCCATAAAGGTGTAGTATCTATCATACCTTTTCCTGGTATCACACACAAGGGTTCGCTCCAGTCTCCGGCAGGATCTTGTGTCTTGACCATGAATACACCATAATCAGGATCGCCCCAATAGATATAGTATTCACCGTTATGATAACGGATACTTGGTGCCCATACACCGTTACCATGCTGAGCTTTATTAAAAACACTATCCGGAGTCAGTTTCTTAATCGCATGACCCACAATCTCCCAATTGACCAAGTCTTTAGAATGCAGAATAGGCAATCCCGGTATACAATTAAAAGAACTAGCTGTGAGATAAAAATCCGTTCCCGACGCACCGACACATACATCCGGGTCGCTATAATCAGCATTGATAACAGGATTCGTGTAAGTACCGTCACCATTATCAGGTGACCACACTTGTGAGTGGTACTGTGCCATCGCAGCCATTGGCAGGAAGGCAAACAATATCAAAAAGTTTTTTTTCATAGTTTGTTTTATTAAATGTTATAACTTGTTTATCTTCAATTGGTAACCATTATTATAAATAATACTCATCAGACTTTTTTTCTCATCGTCGTCGGGCCGCAACGTCAATGCCACATGTCCCATCGTACGCCGGAGATTGATTTCAACACAGGGGTCTAACAAGAATTTCGAGCGGTCTTCGCTTGCCACAATCATCATGTCTACACCAAACGGTCCCTTATATACATTCAGTAGTTCATCACCCATCATCATACAGATACGGCGTTTTATTTCTTCCGTTATTTCTACAGGAATATATTCCGAAATGATACGTTCCTTCTCTCTTTCTGTAGCCAGAAGATTTCCTGTATATGAACCGTTCACCGTATCAAACAGCGACAACCCTCTGTATTTTATATTTCCATCTCCATCAGAATGAAACTCCATGGCAAAATCTTTTACCTTATTATAATAGGGTTCCACGATAATTCCACCTTGTACATTCAACAAGTTATTACACCATCCGCGAAGAGGCATTTCAAGACTGTCAGAAACAAAACGAATACCACGTCCACTGCTACTCCATGGAGCTTTCAGAACGACATTCCCCTGCATTAACAATATGGCGCGGATTTCTTCCAACGAAGTACAATAATGAATCTCGCCACATGTCACATCCTCCAGACCGTCACGAAGTGTCGACATCATCAGGATTGTTTCTATCCTATTGGAAATATCACGTATTCTACTCAACGTCAGTTCATCTGGTAATGAATAGTCGCCGAATCCATAATTACGGAACTGGTTGCATATACACCGATCCCATCCCCAAGGTTGAATCTCACTAAACTGTAATACCGGCAATTCATCTTTTGTTATAAAGATAACCAACGGTTTCTTGTGAAGGAATTTAGTAGCGTTCCTTTGAGCAGATTCGACATCGTCTACTAATACCGCATCGCCCTCATCTGCCCATAAGACAGGTAAATACGCAAGGTCTCTTCGTAATTGTCTTGCGGCATGCGGTGCTGTAATATTAGGTTTATTATAAGCAAGAGCTATGTCGTGTTCCGGATTGAATATATGTAGTTTCACCTGTTTTTTGTTGTTTATTATAATTTTGGTGCAAAAATAATAAAAAAAAACGATATTTTGCCACCTAGACTTTGCAAATTAAGAAATATATACTATATTTGCACCTCGAAAACAAATTGAAACTGGATATGGAGGCTTTTTTTCGTACTCACGCTTATTTAATAGAACATACTAACGCACCTGTTCGTCGCATCCTGATGGATGAGATCAACTGGAACGACCGTATGATTGGCATAAAAGGCACGCGTGGTGTCGGGAAGACTACATTCCTGCTGCAATACGCTAAAGAACATTTTGATATGTACGACCGCCAATGTCTGTATGTCAATATGAACAACTTTTATTTTCAGGGCAGAGGCATAGATGATTTTGCAGGAGAGTTCTACCATAAAGGCGGACGCGTACTTCTTATTGACCAAGTCTTCAAACAGCCTAATTGGAGCAGTGAGCTACGTAAATGTTATGATCTGTACCCTAATCTGAATATCGTTTTCACCGGTTCGAGTGTCATGCGGTTAAAAGAAGAGAATCCCGAACTCAACGGAATCGTAAAGAGCTATAATCTAAGAGGATTCTCATTCCGTGAATTCCTAAACCTGCAGACTAACAACAGTTTCAGACCATACACGTTGGATGAGATTATACATAATCATGAACATATTATAAAGGATATATTACCCAAAGCCAGTCCGGCAAAATATTTCAAAGATTACATTCATCACGGATTCTATCCTTTTTTCTTGGAGCACCGCAATTTTTCGGAAAATTTGCTCAAGACAATGAATATGACCACAGAGGTGGATATCCTTTTAATAAAACAGATAGAACTGAAATATCTGACCAAAATAAAAAAGCTGTTTTATCAGATAGCCGTTGACGGGCCACATGCGCCTAACATCAGTGAACTGGCCCAGCAGATAGAAACGAGCCGGGCTACAGTGATGAATTATATTAAATATCTGGCAGATGCCCGACTTCTTAATATGATTTATCCATTGGGACAGACTTTCCCGAAAAAGCCCTCAAAGGTTATGATGCACAATCCTAATCTTATGTATGCGATATATCCTATACATGTAGAAAAACAGGATGTTATGGAGACATTCTTTGTCAATGCTTTGTGGAAAGACCATCTGGTAAACCAGGGAGCTAAAGACGGATACTATATAGTAGACGGTAATAAGAAATTCCGTATATGTGATGCTGAAAAGAACAGTAAGATACGGATTAACCCAGATACGATTTACGCGAGATACAATACAGAAATCGGGCACGATAACATGATACCATTGTGGCTGCTCGGCTTCTTGTATTAACTGTAATTATAAATAAAGTTATTCATTAATATTTATCAAGTAAAATGAAAGAAAAAAAGTTTATCACTTGTGATGGTAATGAAGCTGCTGCTCACATAAGCTATATGTTTAGTGAGGTAGCTGCCATCTACCCTATCACTCCATCATCTCCAATGGCGGAGCATGTTGACGAGTGGGCAGCCCGTGGTCGTAAGAATCTCTGGGGGCAAACTGTATCAGTTCAGGAAATGCAATCTGAGGGTGGTGCAGCCGGTGCTCTTCATGGTTCATTGCAGGCAGGTGCTCTCACAACAACATTCACGGCTTCTCAGGGTCTGTTGCTGATGATTCCTAACATGTACAAAATTGCCGGTGAGTTGCTGCCATGTGTATTCGATGTTTCTGCACGTACATTAGCTTCTCATTCTCTCTGTATCTTTGGTGATCATCAGGATGTTATGGCTTGCCGCCAAACTGGTTTTGCCATGCTTTGCGAGGGTTCTGTACAGGAAGTTATGGATATGACTGCCGTTGCACACCTTGCTACATTGAAGACTTGTGTTCCATTCATTAATTTCTTCGATGGTTTCCGTACATCTCATGAATATCATAAGATTGAACGTCTTGACAACGAGGACATCATGCCATTAGTTGACGAGGCAGACGTTAAACGTTTCCGCGACCGCGCTTTGACACCAGAGCGTCCTGTAACACGTGGTACTGCTGAGAATCCTGAGACATTCTTCACACACCGTGAGGCAGCCAACGAATATTATGACAAGGTTCCTGAAGTTGTAGAGAAATATCTTGGCGAAGTAAGTAAAATCACAGGTCGTGAATATCACCTGTTCTCTTACTATGGAGCTAAAGACGCCGACCGCATGATCATACTGATGGGCTCTGCTTCTGAGGCAGCTCGCGAGGCTATTGATTACCTGAACGCTAATGGCGAAAAAGTAGGTATGATCAGTGTTCACTTGTATCGTCCATTCTCTGTAAAACATCTGTTGGCATCTGTTCCTGCTTCTGTTAAGCGTATTGCAGTACTCGACCGTACAAAGGAACCGGGAGCTGAAGGTGAACCATTGTATCTGGATGTAAAGAGTGCATATTATGATGTAGAAAACAAACCAATGATCGTTGGTGGCCGTTATGGTCTGGGTTCTCATGATACAACTCCTGCACAGATTATTTCTGTATTCAACAACCTGAAACAGAACGAACCTAAGAATCACTTCACAATCGGTATCATTGATGATGTTACATTCACATCACTTCCTATCGTTGAAGAGATGGCTCTTGGTGGCAAGGGTATGTTCGAGGCTAAATTCTTCGGACTTGGTGCAGATGGTACAGTAGGTGCTAACAAGAACTCTGTCAAGATTATCGGTGACAACACAGATAAACACTGTCAGGCATATTTCTCTTACGACTCTAAGAAGTCAGGAGGTTTCACTTGTTCACACCTTCGTTTCGGTGACACTCCTATCCGTTCAACATATTTGGTTAACACACCTAACTTCGTTGCTTGTCACGTACAGGCATACCTCCACATGTATGATGTTACACGTGGTCTTCAGAAGAACGGTACATTCCTGTTGAATACAATCTTCGAAGGAGAGGAATTGATCAAATTCATACCGAACAAGGTTAAACGCTATTTCGCACAGAACAATATCACTGTATATACAATCAACGCAACGAAGATAGCACAGGAGATCGGTCTTGGTAACCGTACCAATACGATTCTTCAGTCTGCATTCTTCCGCATCACAGGTGTTATTCCTGTTGACCTGGCTGTTGAACAGATGAAGAAATTCATCGTTAAGAGTTATGGTAAGAAAGGACAGGATGTCGTTGACAAGAACTACGCCGCAGTAGACCGTGGTGGTGAATACAAACAATTGACAATCGACCCTTCTTGGGCTAATCTGGCTGATGAGAAAGCCGTTGAAGATGATGCACCAGCATTCATCAAAGAACTGGTTCGTCCTATCAACGCACAGGCAGGTGACCTGTTGAAGGTATCCGACTTCGTAAAGAACGGTACAGTAGACGGTTCTTGGGAAGTAGGTACAGCTGCATACGAAAAACGTGGTGTTGAGGCATTTGTTCCAAAATGGAATGCAGACAACTGTATCCAGTGTAACAAATGTGCTTATGTTTGCCCTCACGCAGCTATCCGTCCATTCGTACTCGACGATGAGGAAATGAAGGGATTCAATGCTAAAACTATCGAAATGAAAGCCCCTGCAGCAATGAAGGGTATGCACTTCATTATCGAACCTAGCGTTATGGACTGTCTCGGTTGCGGTAGTTGCGCCAATGTTTGTCCGGGTAATCCTAAGACAGGTAAAGCTCTTACAATGGTACCATTCGCTGGTGACGATGAAGAGGCTGCCCGTTGGACATACCTTACAAAGAACGTTAAGAGCAAACAAAACCTTATCGATATCAAGTCAAATGTTAAGAACTCTCAGTTCGCACAACCATTGTTCGAGTTCTCTGGAGCTTGTTCAGGTTGCGGTGAGACACCTTACGTTAAACTGTTAAGTCAGTTGTTCGGTGACCGTCAGGCCATTGCCAACGCAACAGGTTGTTCATCTATCTATTCAGCTTCTATCCCATCATCACCTTATTGCAAGAACGAAAAGGGACAAGGTCCTGTATTCAACAACTCATTGTTCGAGGACTTCTGCGAATTCGGTATGGGTATGGCACTTGGTAACAAGAAGATGAAAGAACGTGTATCTCTCCTTCTCGACGAGGCTATAGCAAAAGAAGATACTCCTGCTGAATTCAAAGCTGCTGCTCAGGAATGGCTTGCAGGCAAAGATGACGCAGACGCATCTAAGGTTGCTGCAGAAAAGCTGAAACCTATGATTGAGGCAGGTGCTGCCAAAGGATGTGCTACATGTACTGAACTGAAGACACTCGACCACTATCTCGTTAAGAGAAGTCAGTGGATTATCGGTGGCGACGGTGCTTCTTACGATATCGGTTACGGTGGTCTCGACCATGTAATCGCAAGTGGCGAAGATGTTAACATCCTGGTACTGGATACAGAGGTTTACTCTAACACAGGTGGTCAGGCTTCTAAAGCTACCCCACTCGGCGCCATTGCTCAGTTTGCAGCACAAGGAAAACGTGTACGCAAAAAAGACCTGGGTATGATAGCAACGACCTACGGTTACGTATATGTAGCTCAGATCGCTATGGGTGCTGACAATGCTCAGTGTCTTAAAGCTATACGCGAGGCTGAAGCATATCACGGTCCATCAGTTATCATAGCTTATGCACCATGTATCAACCACGGTCTTAAGATCAAAGGCGGTATGGGTATGAGTCAGGAAGAGGAAGCTCGCGCTGTGGAATGCGGTTACTGGCATCTATGGAGATTTAATCCAGAACTGGCAGAAAAGGGTCAGAATCCATTCTCACTCGATTCTAAAGAACCGGATTGGAGCAAATTCCACGACTTCCTGATGGGTGAAGTTCGTTACCTGTCAGTTAAGAAAGCATATCCTAACGAAGCAGAAGAACTATTTGCAGAATCAGAAAAGATGGCAAAGAAACGTTATCAGAGTTACATCCGTCAGACAAAGATGGATTGGAGCGAAGAATAACACTCGATCGTCAATCAACATAAATAAATATGCGCTGTGTCAGAGATGTATGACACAGCGCTATTTATTTGAATAGGTTACCATATAATATGATAATCATCTATAAATCAAATAAATATCTTGATTTATTGTGTTTTTTAGAAAAAAAAGCGAAATAAATTTTTATTTCCCACTGAAAACTAGTAACTTTGCATCTCAGAATTAACAATAATACGAAATTCAAGAGAAAGAATATGACAAAAGCTGAAATTATAGACAAGATTTTTAAAGAAACAGGTCTACAAAAGAAAGATGTTACTACTGTTGTAGAAGCATTCATGGATACGTTACGTGACAGCTTAACTAATAAGGAAAATGTATACCTAAGAGGTTTTGGTACTTTTGCCATCAAGCACAGAGCGCCAAAGACGGCACGTAATATATCCAAAGAAACGACAATATTAGTAGAAGCTAGAGATGTACCATCATTCAAGCCAGCTAAATCATTCGTTGAAAAGATGAACGAATAATTATATATCATAATATTTAACAATTTTAATAGTATAAAGCTATGCCAAGCGGAAAAAAGAAAAAAGGCCACAAGATGGCTACTCACAAACGTAAGAAAAGATTAAGAAAGAACAGACATAAGAGCAAATAAAAGATTTGCTCGTCAGTCTATTCGGACTGAGGGGTGTGCTGAAAAAGAGTAATACTTTTTTTAGCACACCCTTTTTTCTAAATTTTGATTTTGAGTATGATTGATATACTCAGAATAACTGATAAATTAATTGATTAATAAAAAGAGTAAATGACAAGTGAAGTTGTTATCGATGTCCAACCTAAAGAAGTCTCATTTGCACTTCTTGAAGACAAAAGTCTGGTAGAATATCAAAACGAACCACGCAAGGCTTCATTCTCAGTTGGCAATATTTATGTAGCTAAAGTAAAAAAGCTAATGCCAGGACTGAATGCGTCTTTCGTCGACGTTGGATATGAGCGCGATGCCTTTCTGCATTATCTTGATTTAGGTAATCAATTTGACTCTCATATTAAATACCTGAAACAGGTAGAAAGTGATAATAAAAAACTTTTCCCATTTGCGAAAGCGCAACATCTACCGGACATCAGAAAAGACGGTAGCGTTCAGAACATACTTAAAGCAGGACAAGAAGTTTTAGTACAGGTAGTCAAGGAACCTATATCAACAAAAGGTCCAAGGCTGACTGGTGAAATAAGTTTTGCCGGAAGATATCTAGTTATCATACCTTTCAATGACAAGGTATCGGTATCTTCGAAAATAAAAAGTGGCGAAGAACGTGCTAGACTTAAACAACTCATACAAAGTATTAAGCCGAAGAACATGGGGGTTATAGTAAGAACTGTAGCTGAAGGTAAACGAGTAGTCGAACTTGATACCGAAATGAAAGTATTGGTAAAACGTTGGGAAGATGCTTTGGAAAAAATCCAAAAGACATCACAACGTCCACAACTGATCTTTGAGGAAACAAGCAGAACCGTTGCTATGCTGCGCGACCTATTTAATCCATCATACGAGGCAATACATGTAAATGATGAGGAAGTTTATAAAGAAATCAAACATTATGTTACATTAATAGCCCCTGAAAAGGCCAATATTGTAAAGTTATACAATGGGCATGTTCCCATATTTGATAATTTCAACGTTACCAAACAGATAAAATCATCGTTTGGTAAAACAGTAAATTACAAACACGGTGCATACCTCATTATCGAACATACAGAAGCTTTACATGTTGTAGATGTAAATAGTGGTAACAGATCCAAATCAGAGAACGGCCAGGAAGCTAACGCACTTGATGTTAACCTAGGGGCTGCCGATGAATTGGCAAGACAATTACGTCTTCGGGATATGGGTGGTATAATAGTTGTCGACTTCATCGATATGAACAAAGCTGAAGACAGACAATTACTATATGAACGTATGTGTAAAAACATGCAGAAAGACAGAGCTAGACATAATATTCTGCCTCTAAGCAAATTCGGTTTAATGCAGATTACGAGACAACGCGTAAGACCTGCTATAGATGTGAATGTAGAGGAGACATGTCCTACATGTTTTGGAAAAGGTGTAATAAAATCAAGTATCATTTTCACAGACCAATTGGAGAGCAAAATTGATAATCTGGTTAACAAGATCGGTATCAAGAATTTCTATCTTCATGTTCATCCTTATGTTGCAGCATATATAGACAAAGGACTTATCTCATTAAAACGTAAGTGGCAAATGAAATATGGTCTCGGAGTACATGTCATCTCATCACAAAAGATGGCCTTCCTGCAATATGAATTTTATAGTTCTAAAGGTGAATTCATTGATATGAAAGAAGAAATTGAAACAAAATAAAAATAAGGCTGAATAAAATTATAAATTCAGCCTTATTTTTTTTGTCTATGTCAATAAATTTTTGTTTATTTGCAAAAAGTTTTACCATGGATACGATTAAGATACTATTTTGGAGTTGCCTATTCATTATCTTTTACACATATATCGGCTACGGTATATTACTATATATTCTTGTGAAAGTTAAAAGAATATTCATGGGTAAACCTGAATTACCTCCTATGAACAACAATGAACATCTGCCAGAGATTACTCTATTGATATGCGCTTATAACGAAGAAGCCATTATTAAAGAAAAGATGGAAAACTGCAACAGTCTGTCGTACCCCAAAGACAAATTAGTAATCTTATGGGTAACAGATGGAAGTACAGATAAAACAAACAGTATTCTGTCGGGCTATCCCAATGTAAAAGTGGTTTATACACCCGAAAGGAAAGGAAAGACCGCAGCTTTAAATCATGGAATCAATCATGTCACTACCCCACTCGCCGCATTCACAGATGCCAACACAATGCTTAACGAAAATGCGATTAATGAAATTGTAAGGCAATTCCAAAATCCAACAGTAGGTTGCGTTTCTGGAGAAAAAAGAGTTAAGACCAAAACTACTGAAAAGTCGGAGACGGCATCTGAAGGTGAAGGATTGTACTGGAAATATGAAAGTACTCTGAAAAAATGGGATAATGAACTATACTCCACTATGGGTGCAGCAGGTGAATTGTTTGCTATTAGAACCGATTTGTTTCATAGTATGCCAGAAGACACTTTACTGGACGACTTTATTATGAGTATGGAAATACTATCAAATGGACACAAAATCGCATATACAAAAGACGCTTACGCGGTGGAATACGGATCTGCTAATATGCATGAAGAATCTAAAAGAAAAAGACGTATCGCAGCTGGTGGATTACAAAGTATATACAGATTAAGAAAACTCCTTAATCCGTTTTTCAAACCGGTTGTGACATTTCAATATATATCGCATAGGGTGTTACGATGGAGTATAACCCCTATTGCACTGTTACTACTCATTCCACTAAATATTTATCTTATATTTAGTAACGAACTAATATACAACGTCATACTGATTTCACAAATTATATTCTACATGATAGCATACTATGGATATTACAATTATAGACAGAATAAAAACACAAGAATAGCTTATATTTTATATTATTTTCTATTTATGAATATAAACGTATTTAGAGGTATGAAATATCTATACGAAAAGAAAGATGGTTCTTGGGAAAAAGCAAAACGAAGTTAATACTAAAAAAAAAATCATATAGTAAGGTGTAATTAAAAAAAAAATAGTATATTTGCCCATAAATATTGAGGAGTTTGTAATATGCAGGACGAAAAAAGTGAATTAATAAGAAGATTAGCTGAAGCGAACCGTAAGATCAAGGAATACGAAGAAAAAGCGGAAAAAGCAGAAAAAGCGAGCAAAATGAAATCTCTTTTTCTTGCTAACATGAGTCATGAAATCAGAACACCTTTAAATGCAATTGAAGGTTTCTCACGTATTATCGCTGAAACAGATTCAGCAGATGAAAGGATGAAATACCTTGGCATCATTGAAAGTAACAGTAGTAGACTAACTGTGCTTATCAATGAAATATTGGATTTGTCTAAAGTAGAACAGGGCGATATTTCAATTACTAAAGCCAATATCAACCTGACGGCAATGTGCCAGGAGATTAAGAATATTTTCAAACTTCGTGTTAATGACGAAATCAGTATCGTTCTCGAAAAATACGGAGATGATTTATTCATGGAGACAGATAAGAACAGATTAATGCAAGTCTTTTCTAATCTTATCAGCAATGCCCTCAAACATACTACAAAAGGAACTATTACAATTGGATATAGACTGGTAGACAGAAATACGAAAATCAAATTTTTCGTTCAAGATACCGGAGAAGGAATCAAACCAGAAGATCAGAAGAGAATCTTTGAACTATATGAAAGCAATGATAGCGGGTTTACAGGAGAAAAGAAAGGATTCGGCTTAGGTTTGCCTCTCAGCAAGATGATTGTTGAAAAGATGGGAGGTGAAATGTTCCTCGAATCATCCTATGGCGAAGGCTCTATTTTCTCTTTCACATTCCCATTCCATTTGTCCGAAGACCGTACTGATTCATCACTACGCACCATATCAAAGACAATCAGGGTAGACGCTGTTGCCGAATCCAAGAAAAAACTCATATTAGTAGCAGAAGATTCTGACAATAACTATGAACTTGTACGTATTGTATTGGAAAAATTATACAAACTGGTTAGGGCTAAAGACGGCATTGAAGCTGTAACATTAAATGAAGAGCTGAGACCAGATATAATCCTGATGGATATGAAGATGCCTAATATGGATGGTCTGGATGCGACAAGAATCATAAAAGAAGTTTATCCTGATTTACCTATAATAGCATTAAGTGCATTTGCGTTCTCAACTGATGTGCAAAAAGCAAAAGATGCAGGCTGTGTAGATTTCTTGGCTAAACCGTTCCGTATAGAGAGTTTGCGTACAATGATAGATAAATATATAAATAAATAATATTAATGGCAAAACTTGCTGTATACAAATATTTTTCTTTTATCATCCTTGTCATTACAATTGTAATGATGATATTTACGTTTGTTGGATTATGGGGCGGAAGTGAAAACCCTGCGGGCAACACAGCTAAAGCTATGTTGTGTTTTGCTCTCCCATTGCTATTAATCGGTGACTTTATTCTTCTTGTCTATTGGATGATAAGACGCAGATGGCACTGGGCTGTTATTCCGGCAATCGCAATATTGTGCTGCTGGAGTTATATCGGTACATTGTTTCAGTTGCGTTCCCAACCCAGTGATGCAGAGGCACAGGATGGCGTAAAGATTGCGACATATAATGTTGGAAGATTTGGAAAAGAGGCATCTGGATTTATTGCGCAAGACATCCTGATGGAAATGGAACGTCAAAACGTTGACATTCTGTGCATACAAGAGTATTCCGATTTGGCCGGTGATTCAAAGAATCAAACAAAATTTCTGAAGTATTTCAAATACATGGCAATGGGTAAGGGGGATATGGTTATATATAGTAAATTCCCTATTATTGATTCCAAGAATATATTATTTGAAGAGTCAAATAACAGTGCGTTATGGGCTGATATTAATATAAAAGGAAAGCAGGTGAGAATTTTCAATGTCCACATGGAAACGACTGGAATAAATTCTACTCTTCATGCAGCCGGCAAGATGGTGAGCAATGGACAGGATGTGGAAACGAACCGGGTTTTACAGGCCATATATGGTAACTACATGATGGGGATGATGGTCAGGGCTGGACAAGCTACCATTATAGCCAACGAAAAGCACAATACCTCAAAGCCTAAAATACTATGCGGAGACTTTAATGATGTACCATATTCTTTCGTATATAACACATTGCGAGGTGATATGGAAGATGGTTTCAAAGAATGCGGCAGTGGTTTTATGTGGACATTCAGAGGTAAGAAAAAAGTTAGAATTGATTATATCTTCAATGATAAAAACATGAAAGGTATAACGTATTATACAAAAGTGTTGACTTATTCAGATCATATTCCGGTCTTCATGAAAATAAAAATATAAAAAGAGGCTTATTATAAGCCTCTTTTTATTAGTTACTTATCACTTTATATCTAATTCTGAATGTGTGGGTATTTTCATCCCAGTTTGTACCCAACAATTCAAAATGTCCTATCTGACTTGTACTGCGTACATGCTTACCTATACAAGGACAAATATCATAATCCCCAATTTTCACAAGGCGTACTGTCTCTGACACATCATCAGGCAACTTCTCTATATTGACACCTTCTGGAATATGTTCCAAATCCACATATTCAAAAGTTACAGGAAGATCTTCTTCTATCAGCTGGTTCATCCGCGTTTCTATTTCTTTCTCTTCCTTACGCGACGGTTTATGATCCAGAATATAACTTATCTTACTCTTTTTTCTTTCAATATGAGCGTTACGCGATCTTTCACAACCGTATAACCGAATCATTGTTTGATTTAACAAATGTTCCGCTGTATGAGCAGGTGGAAACTCTTCTTTGTTATGCTCATTAAAATTGTATACCTCTTCTTTCATCAATATTTTGAATTTATAGACACTGCCACTATATGGCAATACCGTTGTATTGAATGTTTGCGATTTAGATATATTTTCCACTACTGTATTTCCAGAAATCAAATCAGTGGCGGTGACCATCTGCTCATCCATTTCGAAATAATCAAAGGCATGGGATGGTATTATAATTCTACAATCAACTTTTCTATCTGAGAAATTAGCAACGACAAGCATCATTTCATTCTTAGATTTTCGAAGAAAAGCATACTGGCATTGAGGGTCAAAAAAATCAGATTTTGGATTAGCATACATCAGGTCAAAAAACAGTCCTTCTGATATCACCCTCTCCTTTGTGGCTATCTTTAATATGCTATCATATATTGCGAAGAGTCGTTTCTCATCCAATGTCAGACTTTTACGGTTATAATATGCATGATATATCGAAGGTATAGCCCAATAATCGAAAATCGTCGTACGACCATCAACGCCACTAAAACCTTCTTTATCCATACCCTTTTCACCATATTCTTGTCCTGCATAAAGCATGAAAGGATTGTTGTGCATCAATACACTTACCAGGAGGCCTGGAACAGCTTTGAAGGCATCTCCAGCAAAATAGTCGGAAGCGATACGCTGTTCATCATGATTCTCCATAAAATAGAGCATATTATTCTTGAGGTAATCCGTTGTTTGCCATTGGGTGGTTATGGATGAAGCAGGACTCTCTCCTCTTATTACACCTTTGATAGTGTCGTACATTCCAACCTTATCATATAAATAATCAAAACCGCTATTTACATAACTGCCATATTGGGCAGGGTCATATACTTCACCGATAAAAATAATATGCTTGTATTTTTCTTTTATCTGAGAAATAGCCCAACCCCAAAATGCAGTTGGAACCATCTCTGCCATATCACATCTGAATCCATCTACACCCTTTGATGCCCAAAAAAGAAGTATATCGAGCATTTTTGCCCATGTATTTGGAATCGGTTGAAAATGATATGAACGTCCTCCTGCATCACAATAATCAATGCCGTAATTCAATTTTACCGTTTCATACCAGTCGTTTACGCCAGGTGAATTACAAAAGCAATCATTTCCTGTAGCTTTTGCAGGGTTTTCTTCATAAGGATTCGCTCCTTCTATACTACGAGGGGCTATAAACGGTTGACCTGTACAATAATAAAAATTATTCTGAGGATCAAAACCTTTATCTTTATCATCATCTTCACCAAGATCTTTTACCTTCGAAGGTTTCTTGACTGAATGATATTCTCTTGCCACATGATTGGGTACAAAATCAATGATGACTTTCATGCCCGACTTATGTGTTCTTGCCAATAAGTCCTCAAACTCTTTCATTCTATTATTAACATCAACAGCCAAATCAGGGTCAATATCATAATAGTCTGTTATAGCATACGGGGAACCGGCATTGCCTTTTACGACAATCGGATTATTTATAGGTATACCAAAACTTGTATAATCTGTTGTAGTAGCGTGACGAATCAAACCAGTGTACCAAATATGAGTAACACCCATATCTTTGATTCGTTTTAAAGTAGCATTGTCGAAATCATGCATCTTTCCACAACCATTTTCGGCAAGCGTACCATTCTCATTACAAGTAATATTACGATTGCCGAAAAGTCGCGTGAAAATTTGATAAATAATTATCTTTTGGTTCATTCTATAAATTAAGCCTCAATGCCATGAGCACTTACAGTCTTATCAATACGACCAATCATTCCTTGCAATGCCTTACCTGGTCCACATTCTGTAAAATCATCTGCACCGTCAGCAATCATATTTGTAACACAAGCTGTCCAACGAACAGAACTTGTAAGTTGTGCGATAAGATTTTCTTTTATTTCAGCAGGATTTGTATGAGGTTTTCCATCTACATTCTGATAAACAGGACATTTCGGCGTATGAATGTTTGTCTTCTCTATAGCTGCCTGTAATTCATCTTTTGCAGGTTGCATGAGTGGTGAATGGAATGCTCCTCCAACCTTCAATACAAGTGCACGTTTGGCACCTTTAGCCTTCAGTTTTTCACAAGCATCATTGATAGCGTCTACATTACCACTTATAACCAATTGACCCGGGCAATTGTAATTGGCAGGTACACACACAGCACCTGGTTTATTAACTTCATTACATACAGCTTCTATATCAGCGTCTGACAGACCAACAATAGCAGCCATTGTAGAAGGAGCAGCCTCACAGGCTTTCTGCATTGCCATGGCACGTGCATAAACCAACTTAAGACCATCTTCAAAACTTAAAGCTCCGGCAGCTACGAGTGCTGAAAATTCACCTAGTGAATGACCTGCTGTCATTTCCGGTTTAAAAGCGTCACCCATACACAATGCGCTAATTACGCTATGTAAGAATACGGCTGGCTGTGTAACTTTTGTCTGCTTCAATTCTTCGTCAGTACCATTAAACATGATATCGGTAATTTTGTAACCAAGAATCTCATTTGCCTTGTCAAATAACTCTTTTGCTAATGCATTGTTGTCATACAGGTCTTTTCCCATACCAACAAATTGTGCTCCTTGTCCAGGAAATACAAATGCTTTCATTATAATTTTATTTTAAAACTGTTATTTTAGGCTGCAAAGTTACAAATTTATTCTGATATAAGCAAGATATATTTATATTTGATGTTAATCATTACATATTGGTAAAAGGATACTGAATATACTTCCCACACCTTCCTTTGATTCTAATGAAATATCACCGCCATTTTTAACAGCGAAATCTTTACATAACAATAGTCCCAATCCGGAACCTTCTTCATTAGCTGTTCCGTATGTGGTATAGTTCGTTTCAGTCTTAAACAATTTGCTTTGGTTTTCTTCACTTATACCCATTCCATGATCTTGAACACTGATTTTTGCAAATTTATCTTGCCTTGTAACAAAGACTTCTATACTACTGCCGTTATTGCTAAACTTAATGGCATTGCTTATGAAATTACGCAATACGGTCTTCAGCATATCTTGGTCTGCATGAATCTTTATTTTTTCAGATGTATCAAGATAACTTAATGTTATTTGTTTCATACTGGCTACCATATTGAATATCTCTATAACGCCAGGTATAAGTTCGTCAGTATTGAAATCCTGGAATACGACATTGAGTCGACCTGTCTGTGACTTTGTCCATTTCAACAAATTGTCTAGCAAAGAGAATACTTCCTCAGTCTGCTGATTTGCCTGACTGATCAATTCTGTTATTTCCGGACCTAATGTTTCCGGTGTGACCATCATAGTGAGCATATTTAATACCATCTTGACGCTTCCCATTGGTGACCGCAAATCATGGGCGATAACTGAATACATCTTATCTCTACCTTCTATGGTACGAAGAAGTTCTTGATTTTGCTTGATAATAAGTCTTTTGGCTGCCACCAATGAAATCTGGTGCATAACACGAATCACAAGTTCTTCTTTATTGAATGGTTTGGGTAGGAAATCACTTGCTCCTACCTGAAAACCTTTAACGAGGTCGGCCGGACTATTCAGGGCTGTTAAAAATATAATAGGTATATCTTTTGTTTCGTCATCATGTTTTAGAATCTTTGCTGTTTCAAATCCACTAATATCAGGCATCATCACATCCAGGAGAATCAAATCTGGTTTTTCATTGTGGGCCTGTTCTATACATTGGTTACCATTACTGGCAGTACATACTTGGAATTGTTCTTTAGTGAGTAAAATTCTAAGTAACAAGACATTACTCATTACATCATCGACTATAAGTATTTTATAATCATTCCTATTAATTGTAGATTCTAAGTTATCTCCTGCTTCCATATTAAGAAATAAGTTTATTTATTACCGCAAATATAGTTATTTTATATTTTATAAGCAAGTTTTCTCAAAGAAAAAAACAAAATCTAAGTTACAATGAGGAGAATTGATAATAAAAAGACATCCAGCAAAACACGTAAAGTATCGACTTTCCGTGTTTTGCTGGATGTCTTTTGAGTGATTGTTATCTTGCCGTATTATTTATACTCATCCCATGCTTTTATATCAATATCTTCCATTTTAACTGTACAGAAGGCATTAATAAAAGCGCTTGCGAGTCGGCTATTGGTAATCAACGGGACATTCAGATCAACTGCTGCTCTACGTATTTTGTAGCCATTGTCCAATTCACTGGCCGTAAGATCTTTCGGTATATTAACAACCATATCAATCTTATGTTCGTGTAACATATCAAGAGCTTGTGGTTGCCATTGCTCACTTGGCCAATATACTAATTCGTTAGCAATTCCATTCTCTGTAAGATACTTTGAAGTACCACCTGTAGCATATAATTTATATCCATAAGAAACAAGCATCTTTGCTGCATCCAGCATCTCTGCCTTTTGTTTGGCAGAACCTGTAGAAAGAAGTATTGTCTTCTTTGGTATACGATGTCCTACAGACAACATACTCTTTAGCAATGCTTGATTGGTATCATCACCTAGACATCCCACTTCTCCAGTTGATGCCATATCTACGCCTAATACAGGGTCAGCCTTTTGTAAACGGTTGAAAGAGAACTGACTTGCCTTGATTCCTACATAATCTAAGTCGAAGAGGTTCTTGTTCGGCTTTTCTACTGGAATACCCAGCATCACCTTCGTTGCTAATTCGATAAGATTGATCTTCAGAACTTTACTTACGAATGGGAATGAACGTGAGGCACGTAGATTACACTCTATGACCTTGATATCGTTTTCACGGGCCAGATACTGAATATTAAACGGTCCGCTGATATGCAATTCTTTTGCTATCTGACGACTGACGCGCTTGATGCGGCGTATCGTTTCGCAATATAATTTCTGAGGTGGGAACTGTATTGTCGCATCACCTGAGTGTACACCAGCAAACTCAATATGCTCACTGATAGCATAGGCAATAATTTCTCCATCTTTGGCTACAGCATCCATCTCCACTTCTTTCGCATGTTCGATAAAACGACTTACGACAACAGGGTGATCTTCACTGACGTTGGCGGCCAATTTCAGAAAACGCTCCAGCTCTTCCTGATTAGAGCATACATTCATTGCAGCTCCAGAGAGGACATAAGACGGACGTACTAATACAGGGAATCCAACTTTCTCGATAAAGACATTGATATCATCCATACTTGTCAGTGCATTCCACTCCGGTTGGTCTATACCATTACGATTTAGCATTGTAGAGAACTTGGCACGGTCTTCAGCACCGTCAATGTCCTTGGCTGTTGTTCCTAGGATTGGTACACACTGATCGTCAAGACGCATAGCAAGGTTATTAGGTATCTGTCCACCTGTCGAAACGATTACGCCATGAGGACTTTCCAAATCAATGATATCCATTACACGCTCAAATGTAAGTTCATCGAAATACAGACGGTCACACATATCATAATCGGTAGAAACTGTCTCAGGATTGAAGTTGATCATAACACTGCGGTAGCCCTCTTTGCGGATGGTATTCAAAGCTTGCACTCCACACCAGTCGAACTCAACAGAACTACCGATACGATAAGCACCTGAACCGATAACGATAATACTGCGTTTATCGTTTTCAAATGTAATATCGCTCTTTACTCCAGCGTATGTCACATACAGATAGTTAGTCTGTGCCGGATATTCTGCAGCCAACGTATCGATCTGTTTAACGACAGGCAGAATACCATAATTTTTACGTAATGTACGTATTGCCAATCCTGCTTTATACATGTTTGGCATTTCGTTTTCCAGTCCTACTGCACGTGCTATCTGGAAGTCGGTAAATCCATACACCTTAGCTTCGCGCAGAAGATCCTTATCAAGTACATTAACACTTGTGCACTTGCGTAATTCCTCATCTATATTGATGATATGTTTGAGCTTTTGAAGGAACCATTTATCAATTTTTGTCAGATCGTGTATCTGATCGATAGTGTAACCTTTGTGCATGGCCTTAGATATAACGAAGATTCGCTTATCGGTAGGTTCTCTTAAGGCTTCATCTATATTATCTATTTTCAGTTCTTTGTTCTCAACATAGCCATGCATACCCTGACCAATCATTCGGAGACCTTTCTGTATAGCCTCTTCAAAGTTACGTCCGATAGCCATGACCTCTCCAACAGATTTCATAGAAGAACCAAGTTCTTTGTCTACTCCATGGAACTTACTCAAATCCCATCTTGGTATCTTACATACTACATAGTCAAGCGCAGGTTCGAAGAAAGCACTGGTAGTCTTCGTTACAGAGTTTTTCAGTTCAAATAATCCATAACCCATACCTAGTTTGGCTGCAACAAAAGCAAGTGGATATCCTGTTGCCTTGGATGCCAACGCTGATGAACGACTCAGACGTGCATTCACTTCTATGACACGATAATCTTCACTCTTAGGGTCGAAGGCATACTGTACGTTACACTCTCCCACTATACCTACGTGGCGGATTATCTTAATGGATAATGCACGAAGTTTGTGATATTCACTATTGGTTAATGTTTGCGACGGAGCAATAACGATACTTTCTCCTGTATGGATGCCAAGCGGATCGAAATTTTCCATATTGCAGACCGTGATGCAGTTATCATAACGGTCTCTAACTACTTCGTATTCTATTTCTTTCCAGCCCTTCAGACTCTTCTCAACCAACACCTGTGGTGAAAATGAGAACGCCTTCTCGGCCAGTTTATCAAGTTCTTCCTCGTTATCACAGAATCCACTACCTAATCCACCCAAAGCGTAGGCTGCACGGATAATTACCGGATAACCTAATTCGGCTGCTGCTTTACGACAATGCTCTATATCTTCACAAGCCTCACTCTTGATAGTCTTGACATTGATCTCTTTCAGTTTTTCAACAAATAGTTCACGGTCTTCCGTATCCATAATAGCCTGTACAGGAGTGCCCAATACACGGACATTATATTTCTCAAGAATACCACTCTTATAAAGTTCTACTCCACAGTTGAGCGCTGTCTGTCCTCCGAATGCGAGAAGGATACCATCTGGCTGTTCTTTCTGAATGACACGTTCTACGAAATAAGGTTGGACAGGTAAAAAATAGATTCTGTCGGCAACACCTTCCGAGGTTTGCACTGTAGCAATATTTGGATTGATAAGTACGGTCTGTACTCCTTCTTCACGTAAAGCTTTGAGAGCCTGTGAACCTGAATAGTCGAATTCGCCTGCTTCACCTATCTTCAAAGCTCCAGAACCGAGCAATAATACTTTTTTTATATTTTCGTCTTTCATCTGTTTTTCTTTTTATCTGTTTAACGAAGAGTTTCTACAAACTTATCAAACATAAACTCTGTGTCTACCGGACCTGAGCATGCTTCTGGATGAAACTGGCTCGTAAACCAAGGATTTGTCTTGTGACGGACACCTTCATTGGAACCGTCATTCATATTTACAAAGAGTTCTTCCCAGTCTTTTCCTAACGTTGATGCATCTACAGCATATCCGTGGTTCTGACTTGTGATGTAACATTTGTCCGTACCTACCATTCGTACCGGTTGATTGTGTGAACGATGACCGTACTTCAACTTGTATATTGTAGCTCCTCCTGCTTTAGCCAGCAACTGGTTTCCCATACAGATTCCACATATAGGTTTTGTACTAATACTCATCTGTTTCTTGATAATATTCACTGCATCCTCACACATATCCGGATCACCAGGACCATTAGCAAGGAACAATCCGTCAAAGTTCATATCCGTATAATCATAGTTCCATGGAACACGGATTACTTCAACTCCTCTATTGATAAGGCATCTGATGATATTATTCTTTACGCCACAGTCGACAAGAACGACTTTTTTGCCAGCACCTTCATTATACTTTATAATTGTCTTGCAACTAACTTTATCTACAAAGTTCACACCTTCGTAATCAGCGACTGGAACATTTTCGGGTTGATCATCAAATAAGATTTTACCCATCATGACTCCATGTTCACGCAATACTTTTGTCAACTCACGAGTATCGATTCCTGTTATTCCAGGAACCTGTTCCCTTTTGAGCCAGTCGGCCAGACTCTCTACGGCATTCCAATGGCAATACTCTTCGCTGTAATCTGCTACAATAATAGCAGATGCGTAGATTCTGTCACTTTCCATAAATGTGGCAATTTTATTGGATTCCACCGTAAAAGGAGGTACACCATAGTTGCCCACTAATGGATAAGTCAGTGTCATCAACTGTCCTGCATACGACGGGTCTGTGAGACTCTCCGGGTATCCCATCATTGCAGTGTTGAAGACTACCTCACCAGCTACGGGTTGCTCATAGCCAAATGACTTACCATGAAATTTTGTTCCGTCTTCTAAGACTAATGTTACATTCTTCATTATTCCTTATGTCGTTTAGAATTTTTGTTCGTTAATATATACTTCTTCTATATATGATATAAATGCCTGATTGACCAGTTTCATGCCTCCTTCTGTAGGATAGTCGCCTGTGAAATACCAGTCACCTTTGTGCTTTGGTATAGCTGTATGCAATCCTTCTATTGATTGATATACCAATTCTATTGGCGTTGACACCCCAACGGGACGTAGCATCTGAACCATTTTGTCATTCAGTTCCGCTACAGTAAATGGCTTATATAAGTCTTGTACGCAGTTGCGCATCTCTGACTTTGGCTTTTTCAGTTCCAATTTACAGTTATGATATGTGTCATCTATCAGATTATACATTCCTCTGTCCTTAAGCAATTGGATACAAGCTCTGAATGCTATAAACTCTTCCAGTCTGCTCATATCTATTCCGTAATAATCGGGATAACGTATTTGAGGTGAAGAACTGACTATTACAATCTTATGAGGATGAAGACGATCAAGTATTTTGATGATACTCTCTTTCAGTGTGGTACCACGAACGATACTGTCATCTATCACTACCAGATTATCAACATATTTTTCAAGTGAACCATACGTTATGTCATATACATGTGCTGCCAGATCATTTCGGGAATTGCCTTCAGTAATAAATGTACGTAATTTGATATCCTTGATTGCGACTTTCTCACTACGCACATACTGTCCCATTATCTCTTCCAGTTCCTCATGGGAAGGTTTATGGCCAAGACTTTCTATCTTACGGATCTTTTGTTCGTTGATATGTTTTTTAAAACCACCTAACATTCCGTAGAATGCCACTTCTGCCGTATTCGGAATAAAAGAGAAAACAGTGTGGTCAGTATCATAATCTACGGCTTTTAAGATTTGCGGAACAAGTTGTTCTCCAAGTTTTTTACGTTCCTGATATATATCGCGATCTGACCCTCTACTGAAATAGATACGTTCAAACGAACATGCCTTGTCGCCTTTCTGGTCCATGATACGTTCCACAGCACAGTCTCCGTTGCGTCTGACAAGTAATGCAGTTCCTGGTTGAAGTTCTTGTACATCTTCACATTCCAGTTCGAATGTTGTCTGTATGACAGGACGTTCACTTGCCAATACTGCTATTTCATCATTTTTATACCAGAAAGCAGGACGTATACCCCATGGGTCACGCATCGCAAACATTTCGCCGCTTCCCGTCAGTCCGCAAACTACAAATCCACCGTCAAAATCTGGCATAGTCGTTTTCAGGACATTGCTCATCTTTACATTATCATCAATATATTTGGTAATGTTTTTCCCCTCAAGACCGTTATTCTGTGCTTCAACAAAGTTACGTTCTACCTCACGGTCAAGTCTGTGTCCCATTTGTTCGAGCATAATATACGAATCACTGTATATACGAGGATATTGTCCTTGGGCTGTTATCTTACCAAACACTTCATCTATGTTGGTCATATTGAAATTTCCGCACAGACATAGATTTTTGGCGCGCCAGTTATTACGGCGTAAAAATGGATGAACATATTGAAGGCCACGCTTGCCAGTAGTTGAATACCGGAGGTGGCCCATATAAAGTTCGCCTGCGAATGGTAATTCGCGCCTTGCATATTCTGAGTCAGCAAGTTGTTCGGGCGATAGATTTACGAAGTTCCGCTGGACGGTACCGAAAATCTCAGTAATAGCATTGGATCCCATCGCCCTTTCACGAAACATATATTCATTACCAGGCTCAGTTTCCAGTTTGACGCAGGCCATTCCGGCACCCTCCTGTCCACGGTTATGTTGCTTCTCCATCATCAGATAGAGTTTGTTTAGTCCGTACATCCACGTCCCGTACTTTTGCTGGTAATATTCAAGCGGTTTAAGCAACCTTATCATTGCCACGCCACATTCATGTTTCAGTTGTTCCATCAATCTTTTTTATCTATTATCATTTATACCTTATTCTACAGTAACCGACTTTGCCAAATTTCTTGGTTGGTCTACATTTTTACCTTTACATACCGCTATATGATATGCTAATAATTGAAGCGGTATAGTAGACAGCAACGGTTCAAGACATTCTATTGTCTCAGGTAACTCTATAACCTGATCAGCTATCTTACTTATTGTGTTATCACCTTTTGTAACTAACGCTATAACCTTACCATTTCGTGCCTTTATCTCCTGAATATTGCTTAATACCTTCTCATACATCGCATTATGAGTTGCGACAACGACGACTGGCATATCCGAATCAATCAAAGCAATAGGTCCATGTTTCATTTCGGCAGCAGGATAACCCTCTGCATGTATATAACTAATTTCCTTCAGTTTAAGGGCACCTTCCAGAGCTACGGGATAGCTGTATCCTCTACCTAAATACAAGAAGTTGCGGGCATAAGTGAATATCCTGCTAAGTCCTTCAATCTTATCATTAAGTTTTAATACCTCTTTTATTTTCTCCGGGATAATACTCAGTTCTTTTACAATCTTAAGATATTCCGTATCATCGATTGTCCCCATAGTCTTACTTAAAGCAAGGGCCAGCATCGTGAGAACCGTAACCTGTCCGGTGAATGCTTTGGTTGAAGCCACCCCGATCTCAGGACCTACATGTATGTACGAACCGGTATCTGTAGCTCTCGGTATGCTTGAACCTATAGCGTTACAAATACCAAAAATGAAGGCTCCGCATTTTTTTGCCATATTGACTGCAGCTAGTGTATCAGCTGTTTCACCACTTTGAGAAATAGCTATTACTACATCTTCTTTTGTCAATACAGGATTGCGATATCTGAATTCGGAAGCATATTCCACATCTACCGGTATACGGCATAACGACTCAATAATCTGTTTGCCTATTAGTCCGGCATGCCATGACGTTCCACATGCGACAATGATAAATCTCTTAGCTTTAACAAGTATGTCCTTATAATCAATAACAGCACTTAATGTTACATTATCTGCATCGGTATTAACTCGACCTCTCATACAATTCATAATACAGTCGGGCTGCTCAAATATTTCCTTCAACATAAAATGCGGGAAACCACCTTTTTCTATTTGACCTAGATCTATATCGATGGTATGTATAGGCGAGTCTATCTTACGGTTGAGAATGTTTACGACATTCAGTTCCTCACCAAGACGCATCACTGCGATTGCTCCGTCCTCGAGATATACGACTTTATCAGTATATTCCACGATAGGACTTGCATCGGAACCAAGAAAAAATTCATTTTCTCCAATTCCTACAACCAATGGACTTTGCTTTCTAGCAGCGATAATCTGATTCGTATCATTTTTATCCAATACTGCTATAGCATAAGCTCCGATAACTTCATGAAGCGCAAGTTGAACGGCTGTCAACAAATCCAGATTCTTCTGTACTTTGATATATTCTATAAGTTGAATAAGTACCTCAGTATCTGTATCTGAACGGAAATGTAATCCTTTATCTATTAATTTTTTCTTAAGATCAGCATAATTCTCAATAATGCCATTATGGATGATAGCAAGATTTTTTGATTCCGAATAATGCGGATGAGCATTCTGACTGGATGGCTCTCCATGAGTTGCCCAACGAGTATGTGCGATACCTACTGTACCGGAGATATCTTTATCTTTAACGAAATTCTCTAAATCACTTACTTTTCCTTTAGTCTTATATACGTTCAGATTTCCATTGCTATTGATCAATGCGACACCCGCACTGTCATAACCTCTGTACTCCAGTCGTTTAAGACCTTTAATTAATATATCGTAAGCGTCTTTTTTACCTATGTATCCTACTATTCCACACATCCAATTTATCCTACTTGATTATGTTGTATAATAGCGATGCCACAGACAAGATTATACTTGTTGCCGAAAACCAGATTGATGTCATACTGCCGATTTCCGAATTATGTGCTTTTGCCTTATTCGGTTCTACATATACCACATCGTTCTGTTGCAGATAATAATATGGCGAATTAATCAGATTCGCATCATTTATATTCAACTTATATATATGCTTTTCGCCTAAAGAATCTTCACGAATCAGTTTGATATTGTCACGTTTACCGTAAATTGTCAAGTCGCCCGCTTGCGCCAGTGCTTCAAGTATTGATATCTGCTCGTTTCCGACAGTAAGCGTTGAAGGGCGCCCCACTTCTCCCAATACAGATATTTTATAATTTGACATTCTGACAGTAACAATCGGTTTTGCATCTTTGCTCATGTATGGCGCAATTTTCTCACTGATCAGTCTTTCTGTCTGTGTTTTCGTAAGACCTGATACATGGATTTTACCTAATATAGGATATGTTATATTTCCATCGTTATCCACAAGATAATCCTGCATCAATGCCTGCGCTGTAGAATTTCTGTTACCTGCCGAAGCAGCTGTAGGAACTGTCAAGTTGAAAGGTACTGCGGCATCCTGATCCGTTGTACTAACAGTAATTGTAAGCAAATCTTTTGGTAAGATATGCGCATTGTACAAGCCTTTTGAAGGTGCTAAACTAACTGAATCACTGTTTTGGAAATAAGCAACTTGTTTAGAACTTGAACAACCGCCCAAGAACAAAGCCATAGTTATAACAACTATAGGCAAAACGTGTTTTTTTGTCATTGTCATTTGCGATAATACGTTATACGGTGCAAAATTACTCTAATTTTTTGTATTTGGCAAATATTTGGCGACATTTATTTCGAATATATCAAAAACGGGGGTTGAAACCAAATATATTGTATTCAACCCCCGTTCAACTTGCATAATTATTTAAAACTTAAAATAATTCTTTGCATTGTTGTAACTGATATCTTCAACCATTCTGTATAGATTTTCTTTATCGTTAGGAAGCAGACCGTTTTCTACATCATTACCTAAGAGGTTACATAATGTACGACGGAAATATTCATGACGAGGATAAGACAGGAAAGAACGGCTATCTGTCAACATACCTACAAAACGACTTAACAATCCCAATGCAGACAATGCGTTCATTTGGCGGACCATACCATCCAACTGGTCGTTAAACCACCAACCGCTACCAAATTGTATCTTACCCGGGCAACTTCCGTCCTGGAAGTTACCTAGCATGGTAGCAATTACTTCGTTAGCACACGGATTAAGCGTATATAATATTGTACGGGTCAACTTGCCTTCCATATTTAGCCTGTTGAGGAAGCCGCTCATATCTTTCGCTGTATTAAATTCACCGATTGAATCAAAACCAGTATCTGGACCTAACTGATTGAACATCTTTGTATTGTTGTCACGTATTGCACCATAGTGATACTGCTGTGTCCAATTGGAATCAAAGTCCATCTCGGCAAATTTGGTCAGCATGCAATTCTTAAACTGACGGATTTCAAGACTAGACAACTCCTGACAGCGCATTGCTTTTTCGAAGATGGTCTCTATCTGACTGTCCGTGTATGGTTCATTATAGAATTCCTCTATACCGTGGTCGCTCAATTTACAACCGTTCTCTGCAAAGAAATCATGACGTTTCTGTAATGCATCGATGAGATCATTGAACTTAGTAATTGTAACGCCAGCCACTTCACCCAACTTGTTAACATAAGCAGAGAAATTCTTTGTGTTATCTACTGCCATAGCCTTGTCAGGACGCCATGCCGGAATCATTCTGATTTCAAAACCGCTCTCACGTGTCTGCTTGTGGTAATGCAGGTCATCGATAGGATCATCTGTAGTACATACGCATTCCACACCATAATGGCGCATTAATCCGCGTGCTGAGAATTCCGGTAATTTTAATTTCTCATTACACTCGTCAAAAATTTCACGAGCTGTTGCCGGACTCAATAATTTCTTGATACCGAAGGCGGTTCTCAATTCTAAATGAGTCCAATGATACAACGGATTACGGAATGTATATGGGACAGTCTCAGCCCATTTTTCAAATTTTTCCCAATCAGAGGTGTCTTGTCCGGTACAATATTTCTCATCAATACCATTCGTACGCATAGCGCGCCATTTATAATGGTCACCGCCCAACCAAAGTTCAGTTATACTCTTAAACTTGTGGTCATTGGCCACCATTTCAGGAATAAGATGACAGTGATAATCGATAATAGGCATCTTAGCCGCATGATTGTGGAATAGATCCTGCGCTGTTTCTGTTTCAAGCAGGAAATTTTCATCCATAAATTGTTTCATTGTTTTTTTAAGTTTTAAGTGTTTATCAAATTTCTTGCAAATATACACTTATTTTTTTGATAATCCCAATTATTTCACTAAATTTGTGCCTAAAATATACGTAAACGATGTCAGACATATTATTAATATACACAGGTGGTACGATTGGAATGCATCGCAATCCGACAACGGGAGCATTGGAACCGTTCGACTTCATACGCCTGATCAGTAGCGTCCCCGAATTGGCTACTATCGGTGCCCATATCGAGACGTTCCAGTTTAACCCTCCTATCGACTCCAGTGATATGTCACCACAGAAATGGTGTCTATTAGTCAATATCATCTATGCCAATTATGACAAGTATGACGGTTTCGTAATCCTGCACGGCACAGACACGATGGCATACACTGCATCCGCACTTTCTTTTATGATGGAGAATCTTACTAAACCGGTGATACTTACAGGTAGTCAACTGCCAATCGGTCAAGTTCGCACAGACGGTAAGGAAAACCTGATAACCAGCATAGAGATAGCAAGTGCAAAAAACAAGAACGGGCATGCTGTCATTCCTGAAGTATGCATCTATTTCCATGGAAGACTTTTAAGGGGTAACAGAGCTAAGAAAATGAATGCCGACAACTTTGATGCTTTCGAGACATTCAATTATCCGCATTTGGGTACGGCTGGTGTGAATATAGATTATAATACAAGTCATGTCTTAAAACCCGACTTCAACAGTTTTATGATACCTCATACGATACTGAATCCCAATGTCATCGTATTCAGTCTTTTCCCTGGTATTCAGGAAAATCTCGTGCGTAGAATACTGAATATTACAGAACTGAGAGCCATCGTGATGAGAACATACGGAAGTGGTAATGCCCCACAGGAAAAGTGGCTTGAGAACTTACTGAAAGAAGCTTCTGCCAATAATATTATTATTGTCAATGTAAGTCAGTGTTCCACAGGTACAGTCGAGATGTCTAGATACGATACAGGCAACTGGTTGAAATCTTGCGGCGTAATCAGCGGATATGACTCGACCGTAGAAAGTGCCGTTACAAAACTGATGTATCTTCTCGGTAGGTATAAAGACACCATCAAGGTGATTCAGAATATGCAGAAATCTCTTCGAGGCGAGATAACCAGATAAAGAATCCGGATAATTAAAAAACCGTAAAAGCGGTCTTCACGATTGCAAATTTAATAAAAACAACCTATATTTGCAAAACACTAATTTATAATAAAGAGAAAATGAAAGAATTAAAAGGAACAAAAACAGAAAAAAACTTGCAAGAAGCATTTGCAGGTGAGTCTATGGCTCGTAACAAGTACACGTATTTTGCATCGAAAGCACGCAAGGATGGTTATCAACAGATAGCTGCTATCTTCGAAGAAACAGCTGGCAACGAAAAAGAACATGCCAAACTATGGTATAAGTATCTTAACGGCGGTGCCGTCAGCGATACTGCTGCCAATCTGGAAGATGCTGCAAACGGTGAGAACTATGAATGGACTGATATGTATGCCCGTATGGCAAAAGAAGCTCATGAAGAAGGTTTCGACGAAATAGCAGAAAAATTCGAAGGTGTGGCTGCTATCGAAAAGACCCACGAAGAGCGTTACCGTAAACTGCTGAAGAATGTAAAAGACAAGAAGGTGTTCTCTAAAGATGGTGATAGTATTTGGCAGTGCGCTAACTGCGGACATATAGTTATCGGCAAGACAGCACCTGAGGTTTGCCCGGTATGCGCCCACCCACAAAGCTATTTCCAAGTTAAAGCGGAAAACTATTAATAATTTGCCCTCTTCAGTCAGGGTACTAAAAAAATATCTCACTGTAATAAAGATTAGCAGTGAGATATTTTTATGTAATCATAAAAGTTATACTATAATTCGCGTTTTGTGATAGTTGTCACGAAATTCTGTCGGCGAACAATTTTTCTTTTTCTTGAATATTCTATTAAAATTACTCAGATTGTTGAATCCGCAATTGAAACTGATTTCCGCAATACTCTGAGCTGTATCAACCAATAATCGTGTAGCGCATCCAAGACGTATATCAATAATGTATTCACTTAGATTACGTCCTGTATGCAACTTAAAGAAACGGCTGAAAGCACTTGGGCTCATTCCTGCTATATCAGCTAAAGTGGCAAGACGTATCTCGTCCATGTAATTCTTGGAAATATAGTTTTTCACTTTGAGAACCCTGCGGCTATCACTCTCATCCGATACCTTGGCATAACTGCTTGTAGCCAAAGTTCTTGCACCATCTTCCTTAGAGAGTTCATACAATATAGTCATAAACTGCATCACAGCATAAAATCCATCTTTTATCGAACTAAGAGTGTCTATCTGACCATACACTTTCATTATGGCAGATAAAGGGAAACACAATCCTTTACGGGCTTCCACCATCATTTTCTTCATACTGTTGAAAGGATTGCGGCCGAACAGTCCGGTTTCACTCATATCCAGATCAAACTGTATCGTCACCTCCCGGATATCCTGACTATTACACTTGCCCTGTTCCCAGACATGCTCCAGATCAGGACTGGTAATAAGTACAAGATCATACTCACCTATCTCCTCCGTACTGTCACCCACAATACGGCGAACACCTGTCGCATGCTCAACAAAGTTTAGTTCATAAACTTCATGATTATGTATTGGATATGTAAACTCTTTCTTATGCCTGTCGGCAATATAAAGCATATCCTTACCCATCAACGGAGTAATCTCGTGAATGACACGTCGTTCATCCATAATCGTCAAATTTTAAGTTCTTTGAGAATTTCTGTAATTTTCTGCATAGTAGTGAGCCTTGTCGGGACCAAAGGCAAGCGCAATACATTTTCAATCATACCCATTTGATTCAGCATGGCCTTTACCCCGGCTGGGTTTCCATCTACAAAAAGAAGACTGAACAGATCAGTAAATTTATGATGAATCTTACGTGCCGCATCATACTCGCCATGCAGAGCCAGACGCACCATCTTTGAAAATTCCTTAGGTAAAGCATTTCCTATCACACTGATGACGCCCACAGCCCCACATGCTATCATCGGGAAAGTCAAGGCATCGTCACCACTGATTATTTCGAAATTATTTGGTTTGTTCTTGATAATCTCGTCTACCTGCTCCAAGTTGCCGCTAGCTTCCTTGATGGCAACAATATTCTGGCAGTCGCGGGCAAGACGTACCGTTGTCTCAGCTTTTAGATTGACACCAGTCCTTCCCGGCACATTATATAATACCACAGGCAACTTCGTAGCAGCGGCTATAGCCTTGAAATGCTGATACAATCCTTCCTGAGAAGGTTTGTTATAATAAGGACAAACACTCAGTACACCATCTATACCTTTAAAATCACCGTTTTTCAACTCATCTACGACAGCTGCAGTATTATTACCGCCGCACCCCATTAATATAGGTACGCGCTCGCGAACAACTTCTACTATAAAATCCTTTGTTTTTAGTTTTTCTTCTTTTGACAGACACGGTGTTTCACCTGTCGTAGCTAAAACACAGAGGAAGTCAGCCCCATTGTTAATCTGATAATTAAGGAGGTTCTTTAGAGCATCGTAATCTACAGAACCATCTTCTTTGAACGGTGTGATTAGTGCTATACCTAATCCTCTGAAAATATTGTGTACCATAATATGTTATTTCTTTATCGGATGCAAAAATACAAATTTTATGTTATTCTAAACCATTTTGCAACAAAAAAAATATTATTTATTCTTTTAAAAACAAGTTTTCTAATATTTAGTACATAAAAGTTACATATTAAAAACGGTTAAGCGATATTTCTTTGATTAAAATCACGTACGAAAACAATCGATTACACAAAAAAATGATTAATTATTATGTTAAAATTAATCTTGTGTGGGTACACAATAATTTTTTATAAAAAAAACACGGAAAAAGTTTGTTAGTTCTAAAAAAAACCTATATCTTTGCAATCGTTATCCTGAAAACAATCTTTTTACCTTAAAGGAAACTAATACCTATTGAAGATATGAAGCGATTACCTGAGAAGGCAATCGCTTTGTTTTTATAGATATTTCTTAAAACAGATGGTTTTACATCATAAACCTATTTTTCGACAAAAATATTTGGACAGAATAAAAAATAGTTGTAACTTTGCGCCCGATTTAGTCCGTGGAGGCTCAAAGAAGTGATGGCATAAAGCATATCCGCCTTACGGAAAAACCCGTTTAACATAATAATATGTACGCAATTGTAGAAATTAACGGTCAGCAGTTCAAGGCAGAACAAGGCAAGAAATTGTTTGTTCATCACATTAAAGATGCTAAAGAAGGCCAGTCTGTTGAATTTGACAAAGTACTCCTCGTTGATAACGATGGTAATGTACAGGTCGGTGCACCGACAGTAGAAGGTGCAAAAGTAGTTTGTGAAGTAGTTTCACCATTGGTAAAAGGTGACAAGGTCATCGTTTTCAAGATGAAACGTCGTAAGGATGAGCGTAAACGCAACGGTCATCGTGAACAATTCACACAAGTAGAAATCAAACAAGTAATCGCTTAAATTTTAGGAGGAAGAAGAAATGGCACATAAGAAAGGTGTTGGTAGTTCTAAGAACGGCCGTGAATCAGCTTCACAGAGATTAGGCGTTAAAATTTGGGGCGGACAGAAAGTTATCGCTGGTAACATTATCGTTCGTCAGCGTGGTACAAAACACAATCCAGGTGAGAATGTAGGTATCGGTAAAGACGATACACTATATGCTCTTGCAGATGGTGTTGTTAACTTCAAGAAAGGACGCAAAGACAAGAGCGTCGTTTCAGTTATCCCAAATGCTGAAGCCTAAATAAAACCGAGAGTTTTAAAAAATTATTCCAAACAAACAACATAAATCCCATTTCTCCACGGAGATTTGGGATTTTTGCTTTTCTTATATCCACTGAAACCAGTACGATACAAGGTTTTACATACTATAATTGAAAATTCTCTTTTTTCGATTTTCTATTCTCGATTAAATTAATTATCTTTGCAAGCAATTATATTAATATAAAATAAAAATAGCTATGCTTACACTCAAACTCATCAGTGAGGAAACTGAACGTGTGATTAAAGGCTTAGAGAAAAAGCACTTCAAAGGTGCCAAGGAAGCCATTGATAATGTGCTCGCGATTGACAAAAAACGTCGTGAGGCTCAAGTTAAACTAGACAAGAACAAACAGGAAGCCAATCAACTATCATCCAGTATCGGTTCTCTTATGAAAGAGGGTAAAAAGGATGAAGCTAACAAGATAAAAGAGCAGGTTGCCGCTCTTAAAGATTCCAATAAGGGTTATCAGGAAGAGATGGACCAGGCCCAGAAAGAGCTGATCGACTTGCTTTGCACGATACCTAACATTCCTAATGACGATGTACCTGAAGGTGCCGGTGCTGAAGACAATGTGGTGGTAAAAGAAGGTGGTCCGATGCCTAATCTCCCCGAAGACGCAATGTGTCATTGGGACCTCTGCAAAAAATATAATCTGATTGATTTTGACCTCGGTGTGAAGATAACTGGTGCCGGATTCCCGGTATATATCGGCAAGATGGCTCGTTTGCAGCGTGCTCTTGAGGCATTTTTCCTGGAAGAGGCGCGTAAGAGCGGTTATTTGGAAGTTCAACCTCCCTATGTAGTAAACGAAGCTTCAGGTTACGGTACAGGCCAGTTGCCTGACAAAGAAGGACAGATGTATCATTGCGAGGTTGACAACCTTTTCCTTATTCCTACGGCAGAGGTACCTGTAACAAATATCTTCCGTGATGAGATTCTCGACGAAAAAGATCTGCCTATCAAGCGTTGTGCTTATTCCGCATGTTTCCGTCGTGAAGCCGGTTCTTACGGAAAGGATGTACGCGGACTGAACCGTCTGCATCAGTTTGACAAGGTTGAGATAGTACGCATAGACACTCCTGAACATTCTTATACTTCTCTGAATGAGATGCTCGAACATGTGGAAGGACTATGTAAGAAATTGGAATTACCCTATCACATACTGCGTCTCTGCGGCGGTGATATGAGTTTCACATCCGCTATCTGCTACGACTTTGAAGTTTGGAGTGGTGCACAGAAGAGATGGCTTGAAGTTTCATCCGTATCCAATTTCGAAAGTTATCAGGCCAACCGTCTGAAATGCCGTTATCGCAACGCTGAAACAAAGAAGATCGAACTATGCCATACACTGAACGGTTCAGCTCTTGCTTTGCCACGTATCGTTGCCAGTATTTTGGAGAACAATCAGACACCTGAGGGTATCCGTGTACCGAAAGTTCTGGTACCTTACTGTGGTTTTGAAATGATTGACGACAAAAACTTCTAAATATAAACAACACAAATATCAACTCATACAAACAACATCTAAGTTATGAATAAAATCATCCGCAAGGAGCAGTTTTCCGAGAAAGTTTATCTCTTTGAAATAGAAGCTCCGCTGATTGCAAAAAGCCGCAAAGCGGGCAACTTTGTAATCATCCGTGTCGGTAACAAGGGAGAACGTATGCCTCTTACGATTGCCGATGCCGATATCGAGAAGGGAACCATCACTATTGTGGTACAAGAGGTAGGACTCTCATCTACCAAACTGTGCAATCTGAATGTAGGCGACTATGTGACAGACGTGGTAGGGCCGTTGGGTAATCCTACTCACATTGAGAATTTCGGTACTGTGATTTGTGCAGGTGGTGGTGTAGGCGTAGCCCCTATGCTTCCTATCATCAAGGCGCTGAAGGCTGCCGGCAACAGAGTATTGTCTGTTATGGCAGGCCGCAACAAAGATCTTATCATTCTTGAAGACCAGGTCCGTGCCAACAGTGACGAGACTATCGTCATGACAGATGATGGTTCTAAGGGTGAAAAAGGAGTCGTGACAGTAGGTATAGAGAAGTTTATCAACCAGGAGCATATCGATAAAGTATTTGCTATCGGTCCTCCTATCATGATGAAATTCAGTTGCCTGCTCACCCAGAAATACAACTTGCCTACAGACGTATCTCTCAATACCATCATGGTCGACGGTACCGGTATGTGCGGTGCATGTCGTCTTACAATCGGCGGAAAGACTAAATTCGTTTGTATCGACGGACCTGAGTTTGACGGAGCCCTTGTAGATTGGGACGAAATGTTCAAACGCATGGGAACCTTCAAAGGTGTGGAACGGGATGAGATGGAACATTATCAGGAGCATCTTGACAGTGTTACGGATGACCAGGTAAGCAATAAGGCTACCACCATCAATATGGATGTAGAACCCACAGACGATTCCATCGAAGTGCTTACAGACCGTAATGCCGAATGGCGTAAGGAACTGCGTGCTTCCATGAAACCAAAGGAGCGCACGGCTATCAAGCGTGTTTCCATGCCTGAATTAGACCCTGTATATCGTGCCACTACCCGTCTGGAGGAAGTGAACCAAGGACTTACCAAGGAAATGGCTCTGACAGAAGCGAAACGTTGTCTCGACTGTGCCAAACCTACCTGTATGGAAGGTTGCCCGGTAAGTATCAACATACCTTCGTTCGTGAAGAATATCGAGCGTGGACAATTCCTTGCTGCTGCCAAAGTACTGAAGGACACCTCAGCCCTACCTGCTGTTTGCGGACGTGTATGTCCACAGGAGAAACAGTGCGAGAGCAAGTGTATCCACCTGAAGATGAACGAACCGGCTGTAGCTATCGGTTATCTGGAACGTTTTGCTGCCGATTATGAACGTGAAAGCGGTAACATTTCTCTTCCTGAGATTGCACCGTCCAACGGCATCAAGGTCGCTGTCGTAGGTTCCGGTCCGTCAGGACTGAGTTTCGCCGGTGATATGGCTAAGAAAGGATACGATGTTTATGTATTCGAGGCATTACACGAGATTGGCGGTGTACTGAAATATGGTATACCTGAATTCCGTCTGCCCAACAAGATTGTAGACGTGGAGATTGACAACCTGAAAAAGATGGGTGTCCACTTCCAGACCGACTGTATCGTAGGCAAGACTATATCCATTGACCAACTTGAAAAGAGTGGTTTCAAAGGAATCTTCGTCGGTTCGGGTGCAGGTCTGCCCAACTTCATGGATATCCCTGGAGAGAATGCTATCAATATCATGTCGTCCAACGAATATCTTACCCGTGTGAACCTGATGGATGCCGCCAATCCTATGACGGATACACCTATCAATCTCGGAAAGAACGTGATTGTCGTCGGTGGCGGCAATACAGCGATGGACTCTGCCCGTACAGCCAAACGACTGGGCGCTAACGTGACATTGGTATATCGTCGTTCTGAAGAAGAGATGCCTGCACGTCTCGAAGAGGTTAAGCACGCTAAAGAGGAAGGTATCAACTTCCTTACGCTGCATAATCCGATGGAATATATTGCTGATGAAAAGGGTGCCGTGAAACAGGCCGTATTGCAGGTGATGCAACTCGGTGAACCTGATGCCAGCGGTCGTCGTCGTCCTGAACCTATTGAAGGTCAGACCAAGACGCTCGATGCCGACCAGGTGATTGTTGCTGTAGGTGTATCTCCTAACCCACTCGTTCCCAAGTCTGTAGAAGGACTGGAACTGGGGCGTAAGAATACAATTGTCGTCAATGACGAGATGCAGTCATCACGTCCGGAACTCTATGCCGGTGGTGATATCGTTCGCGGTGGAGCCACTGTTATCCTGGCTATGGGCGACGGTCGCAAGGCTGCGGCTAATATGGATATTCAACTACAGAAGAAATAAGTGAACGGTCTTTATACGATTATACTGCTCGTACTAAGTAATGTGTTTATGACACTTGCCTGGTACGGGCATTTAAAATTACAACAGTCGGGTGTCAGCAGTCACTGGCCTCTCATTGCTGTCATTGCGTTCTCGTGGGGCATCGCTTTCTTCGAGTATTGTTGTCAGGTTCCCGCCAACCGGTTAGGATTCAATGGCAACGGTGGCCCTTACAATCTTGTTCAACTGAAGGTGATACAAGAGTGCATCAGCCTCATCGTATTCTCGGTAATTGTAAACATTATGTTTCAGAATCAAGGACTGCATTGGAACCATTATGCAGCATTCGCGCTACTGATTGCAGCCGTCTATCTTGTTTTCCTGAAATAGTTTTTCCATACAGTGACCATGCCCATTCCAACAGACGAACAAAAACTGGAACGAAAAATCATAAGTCGCTTTCGTAAAGCGCTTTCCGATTATAATCTTATCGATGACGAAGACTATATCCTGATTGGTCTGTCTGGTGGCAAGGATTCGCTTTGTCTGTTGGAAATGCTAGCCAGAAGAGCTAAAATACAAAGACCAAACTTTAAGGTCGAAGCCGTACATATTCGTATGGAAAATATCAAATACGAAACCAGTACGGATTACCTGCAGTCGTTTGCCGACAGATTCGATGTTCCGTTGCATATTCTCACGACCGGTTTTGATGCCAGCACGGACAAGCGGAAGTCACCCTGTTTCCTCTGTTCATGGAACCGTCGTAAACAGATATTCAATCTTGCACAGGAATTAGGATGCAACAAGATAGCCCTCGGTCATCATCAGGATGATATCATACATACCACGTTGATGAACGAGATATTCCAAGGTCACTTCTCTACCATGCCCGTCAAACTCAAATTCAAGAAGATGCCTGTCACCCTGATCCGTCCGCTATGTCTGGAAGAAGAAGCAGACATCCGACAATATGCCGAACAACAGGGATACCAGAAACAAATCAAGCAATGTCCATACGAGAACGACTCGCACAGAAGTGAAATCAGCAGACTCTTCGAAGAAATAGAACGGATGAATCCCGAAGCACGTTACTCTATCTGGAACAGTCTCGAAAGCGAAGGAAAACTGATTGAAGGTTGATAATCTTTGTTAATACGACCATTATTCAGAAACATTTGTGTATCTTTGTCTTTCAGACAAATAGGAGGAAATCATGATGAAAAAGTATTTTGCAGAATCAGAACTGCTTATAAATGAAGACGGAAGTATTTTCCATCTACATCTGCGTCCGGAACAACTAGCCGACAAAATCATACTTGTGGGCGACCCGGGACGTGTTTCGCTCGTCGCATCCCATTTCGACAGTCAGGAATGCGAGGTGAGCAGTCGAGAGTTTCACACCATCACCGGTATATACAAAGGTAAACGGCTCACCGTACTCAGTACCGGTATCGGATGCGACAACATCGATATTGTGCTCAATGAAATAGACGCATTGGCTAATATCGACTTCAAGACACGCGAAGAGAAAGATACGCTCAAGTCGCTCACCCTGGTACGTGTGGGCACATGCGGAGGATTGCAGGAGAACACGCCTACCGGCACCTATATAGCATCGGTCAAGAGCATCGGTTTCGACGGACTGCTCAATTTCTACGCCGGACGTAATGAGGTATGCGACCTCCCTCTCGAAGCCGCGTTCAAGAAACACATGAACTGGAACCCGCTGTTATGTGCGCCATACGTGATTGACGCCAATGCCGAACTCATCGACCGTATCGCCGGCGATGATATGGTACGAGGCATCACCATCGCCTGCGGCGGTTTCTTCGGTCCGCAAGGCCGTGAACTCCGTATACCACTCGCCGACCCCACACAAAACGAGAAAGTGGAAAGTTTCGAGTACAACGGACTGCGCATCACCAACTTCGAAATGGAGAGCAGTGCACTGGCAGGACTGGCACGTCTGCTCGGTCATAAAGCCATGACCTGTTGTATGGTTATCGCCAACCGCCGCGCCAAGAAAGCAGAAACAGCATATAAGAATGACATAGACGGACTGATCGGTCGCGTCCTGGATAGAATATAAAAATTGATGAACAATTTCCACAACGAAACAATCTGCGCCCTCGCCACCGCCACAGGTGGTGCCATCGGCATCATCCGAGTATCGGGTGCGGACGCTATAACAATAACAGGCAAGATTTTCAGTAAGTCGCTCGCCGACGCCAGACCGCAGACCATACATTATGGCGAGATAAAAGACAGCGAAGGCAATACCATCGACGATGTACTGATATCGGTATTCCGCGCGCCACATTCATACACAGGCGAAGACAGTACAGAGATATCATGCCACTGCTCCCGATATATCATCAGTAAGATACTCGAACTGCTGATACAGAACGGATGCCGACAGGCCCAGCCAGGTGAATACACGCAACGCGCTTTCCTCAACGGGAAGATGGACCTCAGTCAGGCTGAAGCGGTAGCCGACCTGATTGCGGCATCCAACAAGGCGACGCACCAGATAGCCCTGGGACAGTTGCGCGGCAATTTCTCCAATGAACTGGCACAACTACGCAGTCAGTTGCTCAAAATCACGTCTATGCTCGAACTGGAACTGGATTTCAGCGATCAGGATGTCAACTTTGCCGACCGCGGTCAACTGTTGAATCTGGCACGTCAGATAGATGAAAGGATCACCACCCTCGCCCACTCGTTCGAGACAGGCAAAGCGCTGAAAGAAGGAATCCCTGTAGCCATCATCGGCAAGACCAATGTAGGCAAGAGTACACTGCTCAACCGTCTGCTTCACGAAGATAAGGCGATCGTGAGCAGTATCCACGGTACCACACGTGATGTCATAGAAGACACCACACAGATAAACGGTGTAACATTCCGCTTTATCGATACAGCCGGACTGCGCCATACCGACGATGAGATAGAGCGACTGGGTATCGAGCGCACCTATAAGAAACTCGACGAAGCCGCTATCGTCTTATGGCTTATCGATTCTGTACCGTCTGCCGAAGAGATAGAAGAAATCAACGCGAAGACGACCGGTAAAAAACTGATTATTGTAGAAAACAAGATAGATAAAGAACAAAAAGAAGCCACTGCCGCACCAAGCAGTCCATCACTTCCCCATACCATCAAAATCAGTGCAAAGTTTGGCACCAACATAGATACACTTGAAAATGCCATCTACACCGCATCAGATATTCCAGAGATAAAAGCCAACGATGTCATTATCACAAATGCCAGACATTATGATGCCCTCCTACGTTCGCACGACAGCATAAGCAGAGTCATCGAAGGACTGAATGCCAACCTATCCGGCGACCTGCTCAGCGAAGACCTACGCGACTGCATTCATATCCTAGCCGAGATCGTTGGAGGCGAAGTGACTACCGATGAAGTACTGGGCAATATCTTTTCGCATTTCTGCATCGGAAAATAGAGATGGTGTGGAGAAGTGTTAAATATAACGGATAAGCCAAAGAAAATTACGCTTTTTATCTTTTATAATGGATAAAAACAGTAACTTTGCAGAAAATACAAAGTATAGAAGATATGAATATACTTCCAAGACAAAAATACATCGACCAGATTGAGAAGTGTCTTGGCAAGGACTACATCATAGTTCTTGTCGGTCAGAGACGTGTGGGCAAAAGCTACACGCTGAAGATGATCCGTAGTATCAAAGAAAAGGATGCTAGCAACAATATCATCTATGTAGATAAGGAGAAAGAGCAGTTCGACTTCATCCGAACCTATCATGACTTGAACGAGTACATTAAGAGCAAATGGGTGGGCGGCAAGATAAACTACATCCTCGTGGATGAGATTCAGGACATTGAGCAGTTTGAGCGGACAGTTCGCAGTTTCAGCACCGAACCTGATGCCGAAGTCATTATAACCGGTAGTAATGCCCAAATGTTGAGTAGTGATCTGAGTACGCTGATAGGTGGCAGATACAAGGAAATCTACATCCAGTCTTTGAGTTACAAGGAGTTCTTGCAGTTCCACAAACTCCAGGACTCTGATGATTCGCTCGCCAAATACATACAGTATGGCGGTCTTCCAGGCTTGGTAAAGATTGGTCTTGACGAGGACGATGCTCGTGAATATCAGAAGGATATCTACAACACGGTGCTCTTGAAAGACGTCATCCTCCGCAACAGGATTCGCAATGTAGTCTTCCTTGAAAACTTCATTCGCTTCCTTGCTGACAACATTGGCAAGGTTATCTCAGCTACGAGCATAGCCAAGTACATGAAGTCGCAAGGTCAGTCAATTACTGCAACAACCATCATTGAGTACACAAAGTACCTTGCAGAGGCATACATCCTTCACAAGGTGAACCGTTATGATATTCATGGAAAAAAACTTTTCGACAGCAACGACAAGTTCTACTTCGAGGATCATGGTCTTCGTAATGCTCTTGTCGGTGGCAATCGTGAAGGTGACATCGAGAAAATCATTGAGAACATAATCTACCAGCAACTCATCCGCATGGGCTATGAGGTGACAATTGGTCAGCTGCAAGCAGGTGAGATCGATTTTGTCTGCTCAAAGAAAGGTGGCAAGCGTTTCTATGTACAGGCTTCCTACATCATAGCAGACGAGGAAACGCGCAAGCGTGAGTTCGGCAATCTGGCATCCATCAAGGACAACTATCCGAAGTATGTTATCTCCATGACACCACTCGTAACCAAGAACGATGACAACGGAATAACACACCTTGGCCTCAGAACCTTCCTGATGACCGAATATATATAAGAATATTCCTCAGTGATTACTAATTTTTATTATTGCTGTCCGATAAAACAAAGAATAAGTTATTTACTATTCAAGGTTTTATCGGACAGCAATAATACCCTTTCACCTCTTCGGTTAAGAGATTAAAAAATTGCTCTTTTGTCATATCTGTTCTATTTATTGTTCCTGATAGTTGGCTAATTCTCAAAAACGATTGCCTCTATATTTTTATTAGCTCCGTTTGTGCCAACTTGATCTTGTGTAATATATGTCCAACTAAATACCATCTAATGCATTTTGATTTAGTTCTTTTTGTGCATCTTTTATATTAACTCTGTCTTCATATACTACTTTTACCTGAGATGATTTGTCTATTTTCACAATTATGTGTCCACCAATTGCTAGGAAAAAAGAGATGAATCTACATTTTTCGAGAGAAACGGCTCGCATCTCATAACCATCACCATCATCGTATGGTGACATAAAAAACTCAAAATCTCTATCAATTGGATATTTTTCACTGTAGAGCTTCTTTTTTGCGAAATAATCTTTTTTTAAATCACTCCACGTATCCTTCTCTGGAAAATACGCAATGACCTTGCAAACTTTATTTGTACGTGGGGTTGCTAATACTTCGAGTTGCACAATCTCATTAGTGAACTTTCCATAAAATTTGTGCATAGTCTCAAATGAGTTCGTATATATGAACCCTTTACTTTCTAGACTATCTTTAAAACTTTTATAGTCTCCAGCGATTTCCACGCCCATAAATTTTATATGCCCGTCGGCAAATAAATTGGTCGATGAAACTAAAAAGACGAGTAACAAAAAAAGTTGCCTCATTTGAAATGCATTTATAATGGATGCGCCACGACTAATCGCAGCGCATCCAACTATTTATATAATTAAAGATTTTCTACGTTAAGCAATTCAGGATGCTTATAGGAATAGTACACCTTGAATACAAAAGTATACTCATTCACAACATCTTTTATCTGAATTGGTAACATCAGGCGTATTTCTCCCGCCTCTTTTCCCTTATATACTTTAGGAAGCATTGTTTTGGTTTTCCAGCCATTTCCATAAGTGTTATAACCTATCGTATAGCCTTCGTCATAATAAACATTTGCTGTTGGTGTTGCCAAATCGTCAATTTTTGCTCCTTTAATAATTACCGTAGCTGGTTGGTCGCTCTCTCGCTGAGAGTATTTGGTACCAACGTGCATTATCTTAGATGTAGAGCCATCCAGTCCCACAAATGCAGCCTCATTCCATATGAGTTTAAGTGAATGGCTGGAAATATTCTTTAATGCAAAATTAAATTGCTCATCTGTTCCAAAAATAACTATATCTATGATGCTGTCGTTATAAGAATATTTATCAACGCCAGCGTCTTGAATCGTTTTCGTTTCACCATAACGATTGGTAGCATCTTCAGGCTTTTCAACCTTAATTAAGGCAGTCTTGTAAAATCCTTCCAAAGCAGTTTCGAATGGCTTTGATTTTACTTCACTATAGGCACATGATGTCGTTTCGCCAGTTCTCTTGTTCTTTACTGTCACAAAGAGAGTCGCAATTTCCGCATCTCCCTTACCGAACTGACCAATAAAAGCATCTATTACTTCATATTTGTCTTTTACCATTTCATGTTCAACAGTCTCTCCGATGTGTTTCTGCTTGTATTCATTAAATGGTTCTGTAAAAACAATAGGCATCCATCCAATTAGAGGCCATTGCTTAACACCACTCCATATACTAACCTTTACAGAAACTTCCTCATATCCTTTGAACTTGATTTTCTTTTTGCCTCCATCTTGAACAGCGACAATCTGAATTTCCTTGTTAGGTTTATCATTAAGAACAACATCCTTTACGGTTACTTTTGTAATTGTAAAAGTCATGCCATCATATGATTTATCATATTCAAATCCTGACTTACTCCATGTTTCCAGAGTACCATAGGCAGGGCGAACAAAGAAACTTTTACCAACATATTGCTGATATCCGGTTCCATCTTTTTGCTGTTGTATACCAAAATTCGTATTGGTATCAAATGCAAAAGAAAATTGAAGGCTACACATAAGCATAGCTAGTAGAAATAAGATTTTTCTCATAATTTTAGCATTTTAA